>Ga0209454_1000004_pt1 | contig 236818 bp, 182 predicted proteins | sample WorMetHERISLAND1_2_FD_187400 | JGI IMG/M metagenome (GOLD analysis project Ga0209454, IMG submission 187400) | Marine gutless worms symbiont microbial communities from Max Planck institute for Marine Microbiology, Germany - Olavius geniculatus... | ecosystem: Host-associated > Annelida >... | reverse complement strand
CCCTATTTTAGGGCAATCTGCTTTAAAATTTAAGTGTTTAGTAGTATTTATAGCAAAAAAAATCAAGTAGTATTTTAATTTATCACACTGTTTTTATTGAAAATTTTATGTTTGTGCGCTTGCTCTATAGACTTATCCGAGTCCCTGAATATTCGTCGGTATCGAAATGGAAGTGTGACCAATGATCTGGTCGGTTCAGGAATATTATCATGACCAATGAGTCAAATTCGTCTGCAGATGGTTATGCGCGGCAGGACAGGGGCACCGATGACCAGTACCTGAAATACCTGGCCGGAATGGATACCGTATCGGTGGAAAAGGTTGCCGCGGCCAGTGCCTATTTCAGCAATCGGGCCGGCGGAACTATTGTCGATGTCGGTATGGCGTCCGGAACCAGCACCCATATTCTTGCCTGTCTGTTTCCCTCTTCGAAAGTCATCGGTGTGGATATCAATCCCAGAATGGTGGATCTGGCACGCGCGAAATACGATCTCCCGAATTTGGAGTTCCGTGTTGATGACGGAGAAATCCTGGATACCCTGGGAGACGAAAAAGTCACCGGTTTTTTCAACTGCTCTTCCATCCATCACATCACTTCATTTAATCAATATGATCCCCATAAAGCATTTCTGACCATAAAAAGGCAATCCGACCTGCTTTCAAACGACGGGGTCATTGTCATCCGGGATTTTGTGAAACCCGAGGACAAAGAGATTATACTCGTGCTGCCCGATAAAGGTGATGCCGAGTTGATCCTGACTTTTTCCAGAACAGCCAGATCACTGTCCGATCAAAGTGAAAGGGGGTTTCCAATTCGGGAACTTCAGCCGCAAAGCAAAAATAGGCGATTCAGGCTGATGTACGCGGACGCGCTTGAATTCATCAGGCGCAAGGATTATCGAAATGATTGGGAAGTGGAACTTCAGGAAGAATATGCCTATTTCAAGCAAGCTGATTTCGAAGCGCTTTTTTCGAGTTTGGGCTTGAGAATCATCGCGTCCTATCCAATCTATAACCCATGGATATTGAAAAACAGGTATGAAGGCAATTTCAGATTGCTGGATTTGGAGAACAGAGATCTGGGTTTGCCCCCGACGAATTATATTATCGCAGGCGAAAAAGTTGAAGAAAAAGGGGTGAGGCTGAAAACCGTGCGACATCTCCCAATTCAGAAAAGTAGTTTTTTGAGAATTGGTCCTTATAAAGATAAAAAGTCCGGCATGGTGTTTGATATTGCCCGAAGACCGTCTCCGGTAATTGACCTGATCCCGTATACGTTAGGAAAAAATACGCTAAATGTCCTCGCCACGCATGGTTATCCGCGGCCAATTATCAATGTTGAAACTGATTCATCCCTGCTTGATGATAAAAAGTACAGCGGGTACCTTATTGAAGGTATCACCGTCATGAAGGGACGGGATCAGAAAGATGAAACTATCAGGACCGCGATCCGTGAAAGGGCCGGGATCAAATCCTCCGAGATCGATAAAATTGAAGCGTCCCTGTCATATTACACTTCACCGGGGGGCGTAGATGAAGTGGTTCAATCAGCTTTTATAAAACTTAAGGGCGGCCTAATGCGTCCTCGATTCAACCTTGAAAATAATTCCGGTTTCACCGATTCCGGCAGCATCCGCGAATATGACGCGGTTCAACTGATAAAGTCCGCCCAAGTGGGAGCCCTCCCGGAAGCCCGGCTCGAAATGAATGTGTACCACCTGATGGCGCGTCTGGGATTCGATGTCGGGAAATGGCTGGGAGAAAAAATAGATGTCGGGAAAGCGGCCATCGCCGATATAAAGAGAATAGACGAATTGTTGCCGAAGGGGACTGATCAGCGATACGAACCGTCGGATGTCTCCGCTGGATTTATCGAGCATCGACGTTCCAAGTTTTTTGAGTACGGCCAATCGGAAAGCGCCGACATCCGGGAATACATTATCCCCCGTAAATTCAGTATCAACACGGTCATTTGCCTTCCTGTTTTCAGGTTCGAAAAAGAATACTACGTGGGAATCGAGCATCGGCATTTGCCGGTTCCCCAGTTGCAGGAAGGCGACAGCCTCTTGTTGGCTGCTCCTGCCTATCGACTGCCCAAAGAGATTCGAAATTATTCGGATTTGAAAAAATATCTGCTGGGACTGGATTTTTTCAATTCTAAAATTTTATCCTTGTTCAAATTGGGAGAAAAATACTTTCCCTGCTCCGGGATCACTCCCGAGCAGGTTTACCCATATGTTGTATGCGCGGATAAGCCTTCAACCGAACTGCACTGGGTCTCCTTGAGAAGCCTGTTCTTAAACACAGAAAAATTAAGAGACGGCCATTTGCTGATCTCCATATTCAGACTTGTTCACGCACTCAATCAGTGGAAGAATTACTGTCGTCAGATGGTTATACCTTAGAGTCTTATTTTGTCGCAGAAAACCTGGTCCTCTGGGCCAGTCGTTGATCCCGTGTTCTTTACGGGGGTCAGAGACCATAGGCTGTGCCGCGAATCCAGCTAAAAGCGAGAACGGAATGATGGAATGATGGAATATTGGAATGCTGGGTATGGTGGAATGGGATCTATTATTTTATAAGAATGGCACGGATTAGTCGTAGGGTGGGCTGTGCCCACCAAATAGCGTTGAATCTAGCTGTCGAAGGTGGGCACAGCCCACCCTACAACGAAAAGTACAGGAATCAACCAAGGGTGAGATCCAGCAACATCATTCCGATTACGGTTTGGCCCTGTCTCGATAGGGTTTGAAGACATTTTCCATCATTTTTTATACAACAACTGGATCTCGTCAAAAAAGCAAGAATTAATCAGAAATATTGGAACTACTATGGTTCCGGTTTTCAATATGCTGCCGTGGCCCAATCCCATGCCCCGAAAACTCCTTAATTCGCCTACAGCGTAAAACCGCAAATTTCTTGCAACAGGTCCGCCGTTAAAAAACCACCGACTTTTCTTCCAATTGCAGCAGCTTCTTTACTTTCGGATCCCCGGCAGTATCTTTTGACATTAGAACCATAAGCGACTTTTTGAATCAATTTAATCCAATTTATGGTCCATCATGGGGGGAAGGAGCTGTAATATGAAAAACCTTATGGTAAGCGTCCTGATAATCGCATTTCTTGGCCTAGGCCAATGGACTTGGATACAAACAGCCTCGGCGGCGCCGGACATCGACATATGGACGGCGGCTGCCCAAGGTGACATCGAAGCTATCAAGCAGCATGTCTCAGGCGGCAGCGACCTGAATGCCAGGGAGCCGGCACTGGGCAACACGCCCTTGATTGTGGCGGCACTTTATGGTCAGACCGAAGCCGCCAGACAGTTAATCGAAAACGGCGCCAATTTGGAGGCCCGCAACAACATTGGAAATGCCGCGATACATGAAGCGGTAACCTACTGCCGCATCGAAACGATTAAGCTGCTGCTGGATCAAGGTGCGGAGGTGAATGCGAAAAACTTTAGCGGGTTGACGCCGCTGGATTTGGTCGCGTCGCCCTGGAACCAACCGTTGGAAGGTGTCTATCGCACCGTTGCCGGTCTTTTGCAGTTCAAGCCGGATTTTGAAAGAATAATAGACTCCAGGCCGCAGGTTGCCGAGTTACTTCGTAATTCCGGGGGCACGATTTCAGCGATCGCGATCTGGGATATTGTCAGCAGCAATTTTTGGGGGGCTACCCGGGCTGTCGCGGCAGGGGTCAAGCACGCCGTCGACTTTTTTGCCGCCAAACAAAAAGATACCGGGCTGTGGCGCGATGCCGTCAAGCGGCTAACCGATGGGAAGGGCGGAGTACGACTTCTTCTGACCTTGCTCGGCCTGGTTTTCATCTATGCCGGTGGATTGGCTGCACGCAGTCTGTTTCGTCGAACCACAACCGATATCCAGGAAAATATCCTTAACACCGTAAGATTGGGTAAATTGCAATTTTTAGGGCAAGTTTTGTCGAACTTGCTTTTAGAAGCGCTGGGGATTGGCATATACATGCTGACCACGTTTGTCATTTTTACCATATTCTTCCGGGAGGGGAGCGCCGGTTACCTGTTCGTGTCCATCTACCTGCTCGCAAGTTACTTCGTCATCGTTCTGGCTCTGGGAGCCAGGGTTATTTTTTCCCCCCATGCCGCCTCCCTGCGTTTATTTCCGATGGAGGACCGGGACGCGACATTTTTGTACAACTGGATTCTGGGAATCATATTTATTGCCGTGTTCTTCGCCGCCACCGGCGGAATCTTCGGATATTTCGGTTTAGACCCCCAACTGTCTTTGTTGATGCACAGTTCGTCGGGTATCGTCGTCATCTTGGCGCTGGTGATCATGATCTGGCAAAGCCGTCAACGGGTGGCCCAGGCCATTTGCAGCGAGGATCTGGCGGCATGCGGCAGTACGTTGCGCACCGCCTTTGCCCGCAACTGGCAGTATTTTGCCGTCGTTTACGTACTGGTGGCCGGTGGAATTTGGACGGCCAAAGCCCTCAACCGGGAAAATGTAACGTTTTTAAACCTGATTCTCAGTATATTTCTAATTCCCATCTTAATAGGTGTTGATCAGTGGGTTCAGCGCTTGCTGAAAATTGCTTCAGGCGAAGCCCGTGAAACAATTGACCTGAGCGGTGACGAGCCGGCGAAAATAAATGAACAGGCCGAAGCCGGCGGTAAAATGGATTTGACCCATTATGTTCCGTTGATTCGGCGATTTTTTCGAATTTTTTTGATTGCCTTCCTTATATTCGTCTCATTGCGTCTGTGGGGTATCGATATTCAAATTGGCCGCATGTTTACGCGCAGTGCCCTGAGTATTGTATTGATATTGCTGCTCAGTTTTATCTCTTGGCAATTGTTTAAAGCCAGAATCGATCAGAAGCTCAAAGAAGAAATGCCGGACGATGAAGGCGAAGCCGAGGAGGGCGGCGCCGGAGGATCGCGCATGGGAACCTTGTTGGTGCTGCTGCGCAAGTTCGTCCTGGCCGTTATGTTCGTTATCGTTACCCTGATTATTCTGGCATCAATGGGGGTGAATATCGGTCCCCTGATCGCCGGCGCCGGTGTGATCGGCCTGGCGATTGGATTCGGCGCCCAGACCCTGGTAAAGGATATCATTGCCGGGGTGTTCTTTTTGATCGATGATGCCTTTCGGGTCGGCGACTTTATCGAGGTGGGCGGAACCAAGGGTTCGGTGGAACATATATCCTTGCGCTCGTTGAGGCTGCGCAACCCGCGCGGGCCGGTCCATACGATTCCGTTCGGCAGCATGGGCACCGTGACGAACAACAGCCGGGACTATATCATCTCCAAACTCGACTTTCGGGTGCGTTACGACACCGACGTCAACAAAGTCAGAAAAATCATCAAGAAGATCAATAAAAAAATTATGAAAGATGAAGAAATGGGCCCGGTGATGCTGGATAAGCTTAAATCCCAGGGCGTCAGAGAATTGGATGATTCGGCCATGATCATGCGGGTAAAATTTAAAACCATACCCGGCGAGCAATTTGTCATCCGGCGCGAGGTCTTCCGGATGATGCAGGAATCTTTCAGAGAACAAGGCATCGAGTTTGCCCACCGCAACGTGACGGTCTACCTGCCGCCGGAAACAGGCCGGGAAGACAACGGACAGGTTGATAAAAAATTACTCGAGGCCGGTGCCGCGGCGGCGGCCGCAGCTCAGGCTGAAGAACAACCGATGAAGGAGAAGAAGACGTCGGCCTAGGCAGATGTTTAAATTGATTTTTGCTTCACAGTAACCAACTGCGAGGGTCAATGCTTGACGGTTTGTTGCTTGAATCGACATTAATGAAGCGCAAATCGCAATACAGGTTTCTTGTTATATAAATAATGCCAATAGTGGTAAATTGATCGTGAATTTCACCAATGTCTGAGTGCGTGCCAAATTCAGGTATTAAAATGATCCAATTGCACTAACCGACCCGCTGGGCGGCGTTGTGAAACGGTTGTTTTCGCCCGGCTGCCATGTCGGATTGCCGGCGCCGTCTTTTTTGATACACTTCCACTCAATATGTGTATTGGCGGGCAAGTCCGATATGGTGCTTTCCCAATCCGGGTAGTTTTTTGGATCGAGAATTCGGGCTTTATCCGTATCCCACCGGCCCAGTTCGGCAATGTTTCCGACGACGTAAACATTTTGTCCCCACACAGTTTCAGTATTTTGACAAGTAAATACCACATTGACTTTACCCGTCACGCGGCCCGCGCCGGATTCTTCGACCCATACGGAAACAGAACCTCCATTCACCGGAAAATTTCCCCAACCATCTTTGTTGGTCGTAACGGTCCCGGTACGATGGCCGGTTATGTCAGTGTAAGTTGTATTCGGTTTTGCAGTATCCATCCACTTGGCACCTCCGGCGCCGTCGCTCATGATCACGGCCATGGTTGCGGGATGATCCGTATTCCCTAGGCGGGTCCAGCCGATGATATCCCAGTGGTTTAAATAACTTTTTTGTGGCCCGTGCGCAAATTTTTTGCGTGCCGCAAGGAGTTTGTCAATGACGGCTCGATGCGAGGCCATCTCGATCGTCGCTTGACCGCCGGGGGCTTCAGCGCACTTGTTGTCCGAGGAGTTGTAGCGGGCCCCGAAGTAGTCCGCATAGAACAGGTTCGGATAGCCTTCTTCCCGCAATAAGATAAAGGCATAGGCCAATGATTTGAACCAGTCTTCGACAGGAGATTCCAATGCCTGGCAGGGCTGGGTGTCGTGGTTTTCCACCAGCGTGATCGCGAGGGCCGGTTGTTCATTCATCAGCGTATTGTCCATCAGTTTGCTCATATCATAATTGCCGCCGGCCTTCGACGCAGCGTGGAAGCGATAGTGAAGCGGCGCGTCAAACAGCGACATTCTGCCTCCGGTTTTGCTGATGTAATTGTGCAGCTTGTCGATATTGCCGCTCCAAAACTCGCCCACCGCGAAAAGATCTTTTCCCGTAGTGGAGCGCAGGTCATCCAGCCATTCCTTGAAAAATTCATACTGAATGTGTTTGACTGCATCAATGCGGAACCCATCGATATTGGTTTGGGAAACGATCCAGCGGCCCCAATTTTTCAATTCATTGCGCACTTCCGGGTGACTGAAATCCAGGTCCGCTCCCATTAGGTAGTCGTAATTGTGATTTTCCGAGTCCACTTCCCAATCCCAGGATTTGCCGACGCCGCGGAACTTGTAGATGACCCCCGGCTCTCTTAAGTCATCTGCCCAGTCGGTGCCGTCAAAATGGTACCAGCGCCATTTAAAGGTTGAATATTTATCACCTCTTACGGAGAAATCAAATCCGGTCCAGGCATCGATCCAGATCTCACCGCCGTATTCATGATTGCGATTATCGCGGGCGATGCGAACGGCTTTGACCCGCTCTTTTGAATCGGCCCCCATTTTATGGTTGAAGACAACATCGGCATAAATTTGAAGGCCCGCGGCGTGAGCCGCGGCAACTGCGTTCAAATACTCCGCTTTGGTACCGTACTTGGTGCGCACCGCCCCTTTCTGGTTGAACTCACCGAGATCGTAAAGATCATAGACGCCGTATCCCACATCGTTTTCCGAGGACCCTTTATAAGCAGGCGGCAACCACAGGGCCGTTATCCCGGCTGCCGCCAATTCTTCTGCCCGATCGGCAACCTCATTCCAGAGAACGCCGCCGCCCGGATAATACCAATGGAAATATTGCATCATGACCCCATCCTGGCCATGGACATGAGTCAATCCGCCGATTATGATAGATAAAATCGCAAATGTGAAAGATAGACATTTAACTAATTGACGAACATTTTTCATAATGCGAGCCCTTCTCTTAAATTCCGCCTGAAATACTGATCGATCGGCGCTATTATTCACAGCTGTTGAACTTTTTCTACAAAATTGCAGTCGTGCGATGAATGAATCCTGAACTATAGAAATTTTCTGGAAAGCGGTTGATCGTGAAAGCGAGCGGAGTTAGCATTTGCACGGAATAAATTTTTGGTCCACCGCACACGTAGATGGTAAGGCGATATCGTGGGATGTCAATAAACCACGGTCAATGGGGGGAGGGCAAGTGCACAATCGATTTTGAATTTGTTGCAGAAATCCTGGTCCACCTTCCGGGCTGTAGGTGCTGAAGGCTGAAAGCTGGGCTAGGTCAGAGACAAACGGCCATGCCATCTGTCCTAGTTCTTTATGGTTTCAGGTGTCAGCGCTGCCGCTGGCCGCGAGCGTCAGTTAGATCGAGAAAGATACTCAGAAAAGCGAATAACGAATATCGAACAAGGAATAGCGATTATCGAAGTAAGGTATTCAGCCTGTCGTGAGCTTTTTTGTCGAACAGTGAATTGAATTAAAAAACGACAGAGCGAAGCGATACCACAAATCCGCAATCCGCAATCCGCAATCCAAAATTGCTTCTAAACGCTGATTAAATGGAATAATAATTGGTTGAAAGTTAACGCCACCTTATGATTGATTTTCATCACCTTACCCGACACCTGAAACCTGAAAACTGCTGGTAAAAATTGCGACCTTCACTACCCCTCCCGGGTGGATCAGAGCCGGGCTCTCTGCGCTCGGATTCTTTACTCCTCGGCGCGAACCGCCCACTCGAGAAATGCCAGCTCCGCTTGAAGCCGGTTGAGCTCGTCTTTGTCGATGGGCTGGATTCTGTCCGCGGCGTCAAACGGTTCATTCGACAGGGGGTGATCCGGTGGATTCCGCCTGACAAAGCCGTCGGAGGGGTTTGAGGGCATTTCGGGTGTCTCCGGCTCATTGGGTTCATAGTGCGTATCGGCTATTTCAGCAGGTGGCTGCAGGTCCATTTTTTTTGTGGTAATATGGACCGCACTTAACAGAATTGCCGTCACCAACATACCAATCCCAAGACCGGCAAGCAGATATTTGTAACCGGTAGATCCGGTCTTCTTCTCGCTGATGACGTTCATATTCGCCATCTCATTTTGCCCGTCGAACACCCGGTAAACCCGAATCTCTCGGACAACATTCTTGAACTGCTGCGGTCCCAAATCCAGGGCCGAAACTTCAGTCTGGTTCATGGACAAATAGGTGCTTTCGGATATGAAGACCTGGTTGGGCTCCGCGAAACTTTCAATGCGGGCGGCAATATTGACGGCATCACCGAATACATCGCCTTCTTGGTTAAGGTTGACCTCACCCGTGGAGACTCCGATGCGAAATTTAACAAAGTGATCGCTGTTTAGGATATTGGCGTTGCGTCGGCAAATTTCTTTTTGCATCGACAAGCCGCATTTTATTGCGTTGGTCGGGGACTCGAACGTGATCAAAAATCCGTCACCCATCGATTTCACCAGCCGTCCGCCAAATTCTTCGACATGCTTGACCACGAAAGTATGGGTCTCCTTGATAAAGATCTCATTCTCTTCCCGGGTTTGTGATGAGGTGCGGGAGGTGAAGCCTTGGATGTCGGCCATCAAGATTGTTAGGGTTTTGCTTTGCATTTTTAGAACCAATTTATAGATAGTTCGCCGTGCTGATAGTCAAGTTTGGGCTCAAATCAGTTGCTGCTCAATGAATTCTCAAAAGAGCCCGATATCTTTGCTCAACAATGTCATCGAATCGCTCTAAATTGTGGTGATGCCGTTCTCTGAGCTGTTCGTACCGTTCAGCCAGGTATTCCAGGGTTCTCTCAGTGATTGCGTGTTGATGTCTCAGAATGTCTTCCACCAGAAACCTGATGCGATCTTCAATTTCTCTTTTCTGCTCCGGCGAGTTTTGGTTTCTGTATTCTCGAGCCAAACGGCGCGCCTCGTTCTGCATATCTCTCAGATTATGCATCATCTCCACAATGTCCGGATTATTTGCTCTAAATTCTTCCAACATTTTTTTTCTGTCGAGTGATTTGTGGCGTTCACGAAACTCTCGATCACGTCCCGCAGCTTGAGCCATATGTTCCAGTGGGAAAAACCCGATTGACAATACAGCAATCAACGCTACTACCAGACCCATTTTTTTTTTCGGCATTTTTTTCTCCAATAGAATAAAGAAGTCAGCAAGATCTCTTATTAACGGCAAAAATCAAAGTTGCTTGGCATTCATTGCGTCTATTTTTACTAATTTCTCTTTTCGTCTTTTCAGAGCAATTCTTTAGTTTTTTCTCAAATTATAACTCCCCTGCGCTTTACTCATGATTCCAAACCAATTGACATCTAAAGAGATATTTTGATATTAGATCAGCGATGGTAAAAGAAAACGAACTGAAAGTCTTTATTTCCAGTCGCGATTCAACATGCGATGAATGCGGTGAACGTCTGGGGCGCCGGGCCTGGATAACGTTGAATGACGTCAAAGGCGCTCTGTGCCTTACCTGCGCTGATCATGATCATCTTGTTTTCTTGCCTTCCGGTGATGCTGCGCTCACTCGTCGTTCGCGCAAGCATTCAAAGCTTTCGGCCGTCGTGCTGAAGTGGAGTCGGGCGCGAAAACGCTACGAACGGCAGGGATTACTCGTGGAAAACGAGGCACTGGAGCGGGCTGAAACCGAATGTGCTGCGGACAGTGAGGCAAGACAGGCTGCCCGTGCTCGAGCGGCACTCCGGCGCGCAGAGCTGGATCAGGAATATATTCGCCGTTTTGCGCAGCGGGTACGAGAAATGTATCGGTGTTGTCCCAAGGACCGGGAGATCCTTATCGCCGAGCACGCCTGCCGTAAGTATAGCGGCAGGGTAGGTCGCAGCGCAGCGGCAAAGGCATTGGACGAGGATGCTATCCGGCTTGCTGTTGTTGCTCACGTGCGGCATGCCGAAACAGAGTATGATCAGCTGCTTTTACGCGGGATTGATCGGCGCGATGCGCGCCACCAAGTGCGGACAAAAGTTGCCGATATTATTGATCGGTGGGAAAACAAAGACACCTGATCAAATTAGCAATCCCCGGTAGACCCGGCAGTATGCGGCAGGCTCCTGATGGGAGTCGCAGAATCAATTATTTTCTGACTTTTCTCCTTGAGCGGCAATTGATATTTTACGTTGCCTTCGGTTTCTTTGTCAAAAGGGGTCAAGTCTGCTCTTGACTCTTATTGCTTTTTCGAAAGAGTCAAGAGCAGACTTGACCCCTTTCACTTTACGATTTCAGAGCTGCGCAAAAGTATGTGCGGATGGTTGGTCATCAGAGGCCAGGCAAAGATGTTGGTGTCGGTATCGGAAGACAGGTCCCCCATTCGCTTAACAAAGTTCTTGCGATCTGCAATATCTTTGAATATCCTGCGTTTACCGATTCCTCTCAGGATTACATGATGCAGGGTACCTGGGGCATCCAATCTGGCTCGACGTGGCATTCTGTTTCTCCCTTTTAAGAATTTAAGGGATGCCAATTTAGCATCAATTTGTTCGATTAGTCAACAACGTCCCTGAGTTTTCCCCTGAGTTTTCCCCTGAGTTTTCCGAAAAATTGCCGCCGTTTGTTCCATTTTTATAGACCTCCGAGATTTCCGGTCGTTTTATCGGACCGAGAGATCACAACTGAAAGCGCCTTTAAGATCCTCCAAGCCTCCCACATCCTTAATTATCTGAAGGTGTTGGACAATTTTTTTTTGAAGGACACAGATCCAGATAATTTGAAGATGGGCCATAGTTTATTGACAATAGTGCGCCCTTCGGTTATCAAATCGGGTATCGATTCCGTTTAACTGATATCGGAATATGTGATGCCTCCGGCATTGTCGATACACAATTGATGATTTTCGATTCTTCTGAATTAGAAAAGAAACTTTTATCGATTAAAATAAATAAGTAATTCAATGTAATAAGGAGAATGTGATGAAGAAATTGGTCATCTTATTTGGATTTACGATTATTTTTGGTATCGCCATTGCCGTCAGTGCTGACACCTCCAAAGAAACGATAACCGATGCAAATGGTCAGATCATCAAAGAAATAATTTATGATGACAGTAGCGGTATCAAAAAAATTTTAAATGTTAAACTTTACACATATACTCCTTCCGGAGAGCTTGTTGAAATCAAAACATTTGATGGAGATGGAAATGTAATACTTATAGAACAAAACGATTTGCAAAATAATTAAACCCTTCCGTCCATCGTCAATCGGTGGAAAATATACAGAGAACATTATTATTTTCTCGCAACGCGGGCGCAGTAGTCACAACGAGGACAAATAGAAGATTGTCTCGATATTCTACATCGGAGACTTGAGCTCATCACTGGCATGAAAAAAGGGAAAGTAATGGAACTGCTATTATCTGTCCGGTCTGTCTTATTTTCCGTCGTGATTTCGCTTATCTGGTTTAGCACATCCGGCACACCCGAAACCTTCGCACAGCAGCATGCGCAGACAAAGATGTTAAGAGAGTCTGCCGGGTCAATCTTGAGTACATCCGAAGGTGAGTTTCTAATTTCTGAGTACCAGCCTATTTTGGGTAAGGACGAGTCTATAGAGAATGTGGACACGTCTATTAGTTTTAGTTACAGCAGCTCGGTGATCGAGCAATCCGTAGAAGATATATGGATTAGGCCTATCCCAAATCATGCATTCAACCCTGATCCGGCAGGAGGCAGTACGATAGTGCTGCCGCAGGAAGAGTTGAGGTGGGTCTCTGATTACTACTGCAACCCTTTGATCGGCGTCGGCTGCCAACAAGTGTACTTTGGCACGGATGAAGCTGCAGTGGCTGCTGCGGACCAGACGTCTTCTGAGTTTCTGGGCCAAGTGACGCCGAACCGGATTTCGCTGGGCGATGATCTGGAGCTTGGGGCAACCTATTATTGGCGGGTGGATGTTGAGGGTTCCTCGTCGACGACAACGGAACCGGTGTGGAGCTTTACCGTGGCGCCGCTGGTCGTGTCGCCGAGCAGGGTAGCGGTGACGACGATGACCGGTGCACCGGCGCAGCAGGTAGCGCTGGAATTATCCGCGGCAGGAGCATCAGAGAGCTGGAGTGTGAGCGAGGATAGCACGTGGTTGGTGCTGTCCGCGTCGACCGGTGTGACCCCCGACACGCTGGTGGTGGAGCTTGACCCTGCAAGTTTGCCGGCAGGTGTGCATGAGGCTGTTTTGTCATTCGTGTCGGGCATTTACAGCTTCGAAGTACCGCTGAGCCTGAAACTGTTTGAGATGCACTCCCCGGTTCCGGCAGAAGGCAGTGCGATAATGCTACCGCTGGAAGAGTTGGGGTGGGGCGCCAGTCCGCCCGCTTCCGGCTATCAAGTCTACTTCGGCACGGATGAGGCTGCAGTGGCTGCTGCGGACCAGACGTCTTCCGAGTTTCTGGGGCAGGTGACGACGAACCGGATTGCGCTGGGCGATGCTCTGGACCTTGGGGCAACCTATTATTGGCGGGTGGATATTGAGGGTTCCTCGTCGACGACAACGGGACCGGTGTGGAGCTTTAGGGTGGCGCCGCTGGTCGTGTCGCCGAGCCGGGTAGCGGTGTCGACGGTGACCGGTGCGGCGATACAGCAAGTATCGCTGGAATTATCCGCGGCAGGAGCATCGGAGAGCTGGAGTGTGAACGAGGAGAGCGCCTGGTTGACGTTGTCCGCATCGGCCGGTGTGACCCCCGCCACGCTGGTGGTGGAGCTTGACCCTGCTGGTCTGGGAGCAGGTGTGCACGAGGCCGTCTTGTCGCTCGTGTCGGGCAGCTACAGCTTCGAAGTGCCGGTGCGCCTGGAACTGTTTGAGATGGACCTGACAATGATGCTGACGGACTTTGGGGGGCCTTATGTCTACGGGCTGCACCGTGGCAGCGGCTCATTCGAAGACGCGTTTTTGCTGTTCATCAATACGGAAACCGAGCAGGTTGAAAAGACGATTTCGATCGGGGCCAACCCGACGGACATGACGATAAATTATGGTGAGGATCGTTTATACGTGACTAACTGGCAGAAAGGATTCACCCGGGTGGTGGATCTGTCGAGCCTGGAGCAGCTGGCCCCATTGTCTCTGGGCACAGACGTGTACAAGATCAACGCGGGGCGGCCGGGGCTGATCTACTATGAGGAGGAGGATCAGTGGATCGACGTCAACATCATCGATACGACAACCGGCGCCGAGGTTGGTAAACTGCCCTTCGGGGTGCGCGAGGGTGACGGCGCGATCGATCCCACGGGATCCTACTACTATCACAGTGACAACAACATTTCCAACGCTCACATCACGAAATACGACATTTCGACCAACAATCCGACGGTGCTGGCGACAAGCAATGAGCATCCCTTTGGCTCCCGCAACCTGGTGATGAGCGGCGACGGGACGCGTCTGTTCTGGCGGGGTTATGTCTACGACGCCGACCTGAACGAGCTGGGCGGCTTCGGCGATGAGATTTATGCCACGACACTGCACGGGGATTTGGCGATCAGCTCGACAACGGTTTACAATACCCATACGGGTGCGTCAATTTACACCCTGCCCATCACAACGACGGTCATGGCGGTTTCGGGCGACCAGTCCAAGCTGTTTCTATTTGACGAAGCCGGCGGGGGGATGATCGAGGTGATCCCGATGTCTGAGATTGCCGAGATCCCCGGTCCGGGGCTGAACCCTGTTCCTTCAGGAGACGGCACGATAGTGCTGCCGCTGGAAGAATTGAGGTGGGACATCGATCCGGTCGCCATCGGCTACCAAGTGTATTTCGGCACGGATGAGGCCGCAGTGGCTGCTGCGGACCAGACGTTTTCCGAGTTTCTGGGAGAGGTGACGACAAACCGGATTTCGCTGGGCGATGATTTGGAGCTTGGGGCGACTTATTATTGGCGGGTGGATATCGAGGGTTTTTCGTCGACGACAACGGGTCCGGTGTGGAGCTTTACGGTGGCGCCGCTGGTCGTGTCGCCGAACCGGGTGGCGGTGTCGACGGTGACCGGTGCACCGATGCAGCTGGTAACGCTGGAATTATCCGCGGCAGGATCATCGGAGAGCTGGAGTGTGAGCGAGGAGAGCGCCTGGTTGGCGCTGTCCGCATCGGCCGGTGTGACCCCCGCCACCCTGGTGGTGGAGCTTGACCCTGCCGGTCTGGGAGCAGGTGTACACGAGGCCGTCTTGTCGCTCGTGTCGGGCAGCTACAGCTTCGAAGTGCCGGTGAGCCTGGAACTGTTTGAGATGGACCTGACAATGATGCTGACGGACTTTGGGGAGGCTTATGTCTACGGGCTGCACCGGGGCAGCGGCTCATTCGAAGACGCGTTTTTGCTGTTCATCAACACGGATACCGAGCAGGTTGAAAAGACGATTTCGATCGGGGCCAACCCGACGGACATGACGATAAATTATGGTGAGGGTCGTTTATACGTGACCAACTGGGGGCACGGATTCACGCGGGTGGTGGATCTGTCGCGCCGGGAGCAGCTGGCCCCATTGTTTCTGGGCACAGACGTGTACAAGATCAACGCGGGGCGGCCGGGGATGATCTACTATGAGGAGGAGGATCAGTGGATCGACGTCAACATCATCGATACGGCAACCGGCGCCAAGGTCGGAAAACTGCCCTTCCCGGTGCGCGAGGGTGACGGCGCGATCGATCCGACGGGAACCTACTATTACCACTGCAGCAACAACAGTTCCGCCGCTCACATCAAGAAATACGACATTTCGACCAACAGTCCCACGGTGTTGGCGACAAGCAATGAGCATCCCTATGGCTCCCGCAACCTGGTGATGAGCGGCGACGGGACGCGTCTTTTCTGGCGGGGTTATGTCTACGACGCCGACCTGAACGAGCTGGGCAACTTCGGCGATGAGATTTATGCCACGACACTGCACGGGGATTTGGCGATCAGCTCGACAACGGTTTACAATACCCATACGGGTGCGTCAATTTACACCCTGCCCATCACAACGACGGTCATGGCGGTTTCGGGCGACCAGTCCAAGCTGTTTCTATTTGACGAAGCCGGCGGGGGGATGATCGAGGTGATCCCGATGTCTGAGATTGCCGAGATCCCCGGTCCGGGGCTGAACCCTGTTCCGGCAGGAGACGGCACGATAGTGCTGCCGCTTGAAGAATTGAGGTGGGACATCAATCCGGTCGCCATCGGCTATCAAGTATACTTCGGCACGGATGAGGCTGCAGTGGCTGCTGCGGACCAGATGTCTTCTGAGTTTCTGGGGCAGGTGACGACAAACCGGATTTCGCTGACCGGTGATTTGGAGCTTGGGGCGACTTATTATTGGCGGGTGGATATTGAGGGTTTTTCGTCGACGACAACGGGTCCGGTGTGGAGCTTTACGGTGGCGCCACTGGTCGTGTCGCCGAACCGGGTAGCGGTGGCGACGGTGACCGGTGCACCGATGCAGCTGGTAACGCTGGAATTATCCGCGGCAGGCTCTTCAGAGAACTGGAGTGTGAGCGAAAAGAGCGCCTGGTTGGAGTTGTCCGCATCGGCCGGTGTGACCCCCGCCACCCTGGTGGTGGAGCTTGACCCTGCTGGTCTGGGAGCAGGTGTACACGAGGCCGTCTTGTCGATCGTGTCGGGCAGCTACAGCTTCGAAGTGCCGGTGAGCCTGGAACTGTTCGAGATGGACTTGACAATGATGCTGACGGATCTTGGCGGGTCTTATGTTTACGGGCTGCACCGGGGCAGCGGCTCATTCGAAGACGCGTTTTTGCTGTTCATCAATACGGATACCGAGCAGGTTGAAAAGGCGATTTCGATCGGGGCCAACCCGACGGACATGACGATAAATTATGGAGAGGGTCGTTTATACGTGACCAACTGGCAGAAAGGATCCACCCGGGTGGTGGATCTGTCGCGCCAGGAGCAGCTGGCCCCATTGTCTCTGGGCACAGACGTATACAAAATCAACGCGGGTCGGCCGGGGCTGATCTACTATGAGGAGGAGGATCAGTGGATCGACGTCAACATCATCGATACGGCAACCGGCGCCAAGCTTGGCGAGTTTACCGACTCGGTACGCGAGGGTGACGGCGCGATCGATCCCACGGGAACCTACTACTACCACTGCGACAACAACATTTCCGACGCTCACATAACAAAATACGACATTTCGACCAACAATCCGACGGTGCTGGCGACAAGCAATGAGCATCCCTATGGTTCCCGCAACCTGGTGATGAGCGGCGACGGGACGCGTCTGTTCTGGCGGGGGTATGTCTACGACGCCGACCTGAACGAATTGGGCGACCTCGGCGAAGAGATTTATGCCGCGACACTGCACGGGGACTTCGCGATCAGCTCGACAACAGTTTATAATACCCATACAGGTTTGTCGATTTACTCGCTGCCCATCACAACGACGGTTATGGCTTTTTCATGGGACAGCACGAAATTGGTCATGTTCGACGAGGCACAAAACCGGATTTTGTTCAAGAAGGTGTACAGTGACGGCAATTGGTTCCTGGATTCAGACAGTGACGGTATTTTGGATAGTCAAGAAGAGACGATGTGCACCGATTCAAAAAATGCGGATACAGATAATGATGGTAGTATTGACGGCATTGAAGATGCCAATCGCGACGGCATCGTGAACATCGATGAAACCGATCCCTGCGACGCCGATACAGATAACGATGGTATTTTTGATGGTGCTGAAGACACCAATGGAAATGGCTTAGTGGATATTGGCGAATCCAGCCCCCGCAACAAAGATACAGACGGCGACGGCATCCAGGACGGTACGGAATTAGGGTATACTTTGGACGTCATCAGCGATTACACGGATACCGCGATTTTTCAGCCCGATCTTGATCCTTTGACCACAACTGACCCAACCAAACCAGACTCGGATGGAGATGGTCTGAAAGATGGTGAAGAAGACTCCAACCACAACGGGAGGCTGGATTTTGGAGAGACGCCCCCCGATGCAGGCCCCATAGATATTTTCGGCCTTAATTTGGGTAACCGATGGCAGTTTGCAGGAGCTTTGCAGGATGAATCTTACACCGTGGTGAGAGAAGTCATTTATTCTTCGCCACATTTTCATGAAGTTGATACCCGGATAGATGGAACTTTAGTGATCAGAAACCGTTATGAAATAACGGCAGAAAACTACCTCGTCTGGATGGGTCAAGACGACTTTGATGATTACTACTCTTTTCCGAATGGACTTATTGAATTATGGTATCCGATGGCAGTAAATGATCATAAATTTTCATCCTCTCCTTTAGAGGTACAAGGCTTTCCGGAATACGGTCTGAATATTAGCTTGACTGCAGATGTTTTGGCATTGGAGTCCATTCAGCTGGACTTCGGCACCCTCGAGGCCTACAAGGTGCAATACCAGTTGCGCATTTGGGGGCAAGGCGAGGAATCAATATCTAAATACTATAGTTGGGTTGTGCCCTATCTAGGCGCATTGAAATCTGAAGATAACGAGATGCAGGAAGTACTCACTTCATTTGCAATCAATGGCGGGGTACTTACCGAAGCCACTGATTCGGATCATGACAGTCTTAGGGATTATGAGGAACTGGTTGTATATGAGACCAACAGGCATCTGGCAGACACCGACCTTGACGGGATGCCTGACGGATGGGAAATCAACTATGCCCTGAATCCGCTAATTGACGATGCATATGGAGACCTGGACGGTGATGGATTCACCAATTTAGATGAGTATACAGAAGGCCGACATCCTGGGAGCAGTGAACCGGATACACCCAATCTGCTATTGCCTCTAGATGGCGAATTAGATTCTTTACTGGCCCCGGAACTTTGGACCGATGATTTTTCCGATACCGATAGCGGGGACATCCATGCTGCAACGCGATGGCAAATCAGCACGGTCGATTCATTTGATACCGAAAAAATTGTTCTTGATGCGACAAGCACTTTACATCTCACTTCCCTTCTGGTTCCCGATTTTGTACTCGATCTGGGTACCGTTTATTACTGGCGTGTAAAATTTTACGACACCCGAAGTGCTGAATCAGAGTGGTCGGATGTTTTCTCATTTGAAACCGTCCAAATCGACGAAAATGATCCAGATGGGGATGGAATACCCGAATTTCAGAGAGTTGACGATCCGGAAGTAGATCTGGATGATGATGGATTATCTGATATCAATCAACCTGATATGAAATGCATAAGCACCATGATCGGGAACGATTATATCTCCCTAAAAAAGGGTGCAAACATAAGTTCCATTGAATCCCTCAAATCCATCGATCCAGACAGCATTTCCGACACCAGCAACAAACCAATCGAAATGAAATACGGGATGTTGAGTTTCAGACTGAACGTAGCCAATATCGGCGACACGGCGGAAGTCACCATCTATCTTCCCGAGCCCGTCTCGGATAATACCAATTGGTATAAATATGACCTCAGACATGGCTGGCAGGATTATTCAGAATATGCCACATTCAATGCAGATCGAACAGCTGTAACTATACAACTCAAAGACGGAGGGTATGGCGACGGCGACGGTGTGGCAAATGGCGTCATTATTGATCCTTCCGGGCCCGGCGCAGTACCGGCCGGAGGCGGCGGTGGTGCCGGCGAGATTGGCGGTGGCGGCGGTGGCGGCGGCGGTGGCTGCTTTATCGATACAGTAATCTATGGATCGCGATTGGCGCCTTATGGCAAGAGTCCAGTTTATTCCCGTGACAGGCGACCTCCCTTAAGTTCCATTGGGAGGTCGGTTGCAGATCTAAACTACAGCGATTCAACATCGGTGCCGGACTTTACCGGTAGATATTTCATGCTAGGACTATTTGTGCTTATTGTCCTTTATTTCCGATGGAAAACCGGAATGCGATATTTTTGTAAAACTGGATTAAGATTCAAAAATACTATGTAATTATTTTCCAAATACTATGTAATTTTCTACACAATTTCAGATACTGTCTAACAGCCTAAAATTATAAGATATTGTAATTATGTCGATTAAAATATCGAAGCATTTTTGCATGGTTTTTGCATCGTTGGCTATAAATATTGTTAACTATGTTATCGCAGGACGAAAGGAGGAACAATGAAAAGGTACTTGGCGTTGTTCTTTGGAATCCTTTTATTACTTGGTTTTGCGTCATCAGCGTCTGCACTCTTAGTGGATGTTGATGCAAAAACTAATGCCCTAAGGAGAACTCACATTGACACTGGGATCGACGTGACTGCAGGCGATCTACTGAGTATAACCGTCGCTGAGGATGACCTGTGGGGGGCTGGAATAGATGATCGTGTTTCAAATGCAAATGGTCTAGGGAATCCTTACGGCGGCAATTATGGAACTTATAGTTATGGAGGATTTTCATTTTTATATGGATCGCTTGTCGGTAGAATCAATGGTGGTGATTACTTTTTCGTTGGGACTGATTATCAACATATCACCAGTGACACAGGAAGATTATATTTGATGTATTGGGATAGTAACTTTACAGATAACTTCGGAGAAATTGAGGTTTCAGTAAAAGTCAATGCAGTCCCTGAACCTTCGACAATGCTCCTTTTCAGCGCCGGACTAGTCGGTCTTATCGGCCTCAGAAAGAAAAAAATTAAACTCTCCTAATTAATATTCATTAACTTGTCAACCATCATGGACTGGACGCCAGGCCCCCATTAGGAGCAAGTTGAACGCCGGTGGTGCATTTCACCAAAATATAGACAGCGTGTAACATCATCCCTTCAGCAAGACCCCCGCTAGCTCCAACACTAATTGGGCGGCACCCATTGTTGGCTGCATTTACAACCGCAACTTCAGCAGCCCCAAAGGCCTGAGACGGCCTTGTGCCCTCACCCAGCAGAAGTTGGGGCGTTCCAGATACACATCCAGCCAGAAATATAGTGGCCAGCAACGCACCAATAAACCGTTTTACTGAAAATATCTTTTGCATTGGTTTCAACTCGAATCGAATTGGTGTCGGACCACGGTGAATGCCTGACAATTAAGAATCTACCTTAAAAATATCCTTTATTTTAGGCTTTAACTGAAAATTTTACGGGGAGTACTAAAGATTTAAAGTCTGCGTTTGGACTGAGGGCATTTCGCGCGGAATAATCAGGCGGTAGCCTTATATTTTGGATGGCTTTTGCGCTTCTCCTTCTCCGGCCAATGAGCCTAAGTGTTCCGCGTATTTTTGACATGCTGCGATAAGCGCATCACTCAGGGCATTCAATGAAACATCGTGGTATTTCCGGCCGGTGTCTGACTCTATGAACGTGATGTATTGTTCAAACTCCGCATTGCTTAGATCACGGTAGGTATACAAGAAGCCGGAAATAGCCTGCTGCGACAGCGCTTCTTTGACTGCATTGCGTTGCGTATTGACGATTGCAGCGATCTCCTCGTATGTCTTTTGCAGTTCCGGCTGGGCCAGCGAGTTTAAAGCCAGGAGCAAGCTGATCTGCATATTCAAAACCAAATCGGTACCAATATCGGTTGAACGGGTCGCCTTTTCTATCCTCTGGATGAACTTCAGTCTTTCAGGGGCATCCGGATCGTTCAAAAGGGCCTGCATGTTAGACGCCTGATCCTGCATCGCACCGGGTTTAGCGCTTTCCTTCTCCAACTCAGTAATCTTCATGCCTAGTACTGAATTCAGCCATTCCAGCGTTTTCTCAATTTCTTTTTCACTCAGATTCTTGTTAAGTCTTTGTTCTATTTTGCGAAGAATAATCTGAGGATCAAAGGCCTCTGAAATCGCATCCTCTATTGGCTTATAATATTCATTCGGCAGCTGTTTTAACCTCGAATTCTGCCTGAAGGAATATTGGAATGAGAGCGGGATCTGACGGACCTGCTCCTGGATTCCGGATTTTTCCATGAGTTCCTGAACAATCCGGTCTTTATCGGCACTGTACGCGAAAACGGGCAGCCACACGATACAGAAAAGAAGCAGCAAGCAAAATGAGCGGTGTCGTTTCATAGCGATGTCCATTTAACCTTTCAATAAGGTTTACAGGTCGGTAGGCGCATGTATTTTGTTAAGTACAGGAACACATGCTCAAAGTCAATCCCGATAGAGACAAAATTTGAGCAAAGGGCTACGGTAAGATTGCCGCGAATTGAAGGACATGAATATATGTATCTTGCTTTATTAGCACTTTGAAAATGCATATTTTCATGACCTTCCTCGATTTTCTCCATTAATCTGGCGGTTAATAGTTGCCGATCATTGACAAGCCGCATTCTCCAGCAACCACTCGGTTGAGGCGGAACCGCGATGCTGCCAGAGGAAAATTCGCAGCGGGCTGCCGTTGTCGGTGGCGTTGCTCTGATTGAAAAAAGGCCACATCTCGTCCACGCGGTTCCTGAAGTCTTGATTGCAGGAAAAGAAGTAGGCTGCACTTAGCGCAAAGATGGATTCGGGATTGTGCAGGTCTGAAAACCAGCCGTCTCCATCTTGGTCAGCGATCGCCTGTTCCAGATCATAGGGATTCCCGAAATACAGCGTAAGCCAGGGTGTGGGGTTTTCGCTGATCATCCATTCTTGCGGATCTCTGGCGTCCTGCGTCCACGCATCCGGCTCGACAACGCCGTGGTTCATCAGCGCGTCGCCATACAGGACGATCATTTGTGCAATCCGCGGGTCCTTGTCGACAAACACCCAATATTCCCAGAGGGCCGGAATCAGAAACGAGGCCCCCATCCACGGGCTGAACATCCAGTAGTCCATATCCGGGCAATAACCGGAGCACTCATGCGCGTTCATGCTATGCATCGGCGCGCCGATCGCCTGGCCGGAGTAATCGCCGGTGAACATGGCATGTTGGTAGTCGATGGCAACAGCCAACTCTTCACTGACATCAACGCCAACTTTATGCAAATCGACCAAACACTGGATGGCGAGACCGGTCCAACGCTCGGTGTATAAGTCGGCAAGATCGTCGACGTTGACAAAACCGGCGCCCCAACCTTGCTCGAAGCAGTATTGCTTCATCAGGGCGACTTTATCGTCGTCGTAGGCGTAGGGGTGGCCGTCGGCTTTATGGCGGTACAGAGCCGCCGAAGCGTGGCCCCAGTGTTTCATATCGCATTTGTCTACACCGGTAATGTCGGGAACACCGCCAGAGCAGTCGGGATAGCCCCCGCTGGTGCCCCAATACTGTCGGTCAAGGAATTCCTGAGCAGTGGCTTGGGCATCTGCCAATGCCGCTGGTTGCGGCTCGCCCACAAGTTCGCCCCGTTCGGCGAACTCGTAGAGCGTTTTCATCGGATCGTACCGCCAGCACTCCCGCGTGTCGCCTCCCCGCGCACCATTGCCGTGATTAGAGGGCGCGCAAGTATGAAACCACTCGGCATACTGGCTTTTCATGAACTCCCAGCGCTCACCGCCATTTGCGGACATCGGGGGGTATAAGCCGTTCAAGGGCGGCGTTGCCGGTATGTTTGAACGGACCTGGGTAAACCCATTGCTGGGCGGTGGCGGCGGGGCGCCTCCGCCGTTTTCAGGATCTATGGTGATTTGGAGGCTGATGCTGGTTGAGTTGCCGTCGGGGTCCGTGACCGTATATCCCGCCGTGTATACTCCGGGAGTGGTCGGTCGGCCGTAAATTTGCATCTCTTCATTGCTCATGTTCGAGTCCCCAAGACCGGGTGGCAGGGGAAAATCCCGCGTCCACGTCAGCGTCTGCCCTTCGGGGTCGGAGGCAAAGATGCTGATTTGGTTATAGTTGTTGACCTTGCCCCATGTGGTATCTCCCGGTCCTGTCAGAGTCGGAGCCCCGGCGGGTGGCGACGGGGTGTCTCCCCCATTTTCAGGATCTACGGTAATTTGGAGGGTGATGCTACCTGAGTTGCCATCGGGGTCCGTGACCGTATACCCTGCCGTGTACACGCCGGGAGTAGTCGGTCGACCATAAATTTGCAACTCTTCATTGCTCATGTTCGAGTCTCCAAGACCGGGAGGCAGAGGAAAATCCCGCTTCCACGTCAGCGTCTGCCCTTGGGGGTCGGAGGCAAAGATGCTGATCTGGTTGTAGTCATTTACAACGCCCCATACGGTGTCTCCCGGTCCTGAAAGCGTCGGGGCCCCGGCAGATGGCGGCGGGGGAGTGGATTGACAAGCAGCAGGGAAAACCTGAGCCACGGTCATGGCGACCTCCCGGGATACCCAATCGGTGCCGTTGTTGACTCGAATCGGCACACGGATGGTGGTGACGCAGTCCAGTGCCTCCCCCTCGGTGGTAGTGACCATTGCCATGGCTGCGAATGGCGATAGAAACACCAGGAGAGTGAGGATAATCGTGGTGACCGGTGCCATGGCTGCGAGTGGCGATAGAAAATCCATGAGGGCACTAACTCTTATTGACTTTTTTCGATAACGGCACATGGCTGTTCGTTGAGTTATGAAGTCTATAAATTCGCGGTTGGCCCCTGCGAGTGGCAGGGCGGTGAGTGCGGTTTTGGCGCATGTCATACAATTTTGATTCTGTGAACTCATTGGAGCTCCTTTCTGTCACCTATCCGCTGGCCGACGCTTATCGTAGGAGCGGTGGCCTCTGGCCAAAAAAACGGCCAGTCTGATCAAAGATAAGAAACTAATGAACCTGGAACCTCGAACATCGAACATCGAACGTCCAACATCGAACATCGAATAATGTATTCTGCCTGTCGTGAGTTTTTTGTCGAGCGGTCTTTTTAAAACGACTGAGCGAAGCGATTCCACCATTCGTCAATCGACATTCGACATTCGTCATTCATTGTAGAGATCTAAGTCTTCTCTTAAGCTTTGTCTTCACACCACATAGGGAAACTATATTTTAAACCGTAATAGCGCTGGGTGACGGCCTTACAGGCTGGGCATTACTGCCTGGAAGCTGTCGCCGAGGCGGATATCTTCCTGTATTACACGACCCGCCGGTGTACTGCCAACCATTAGGTGCCGAACGTGGAGATCACTACCGGGCTCTGTAGTGAACGCTACCGCGTGTGACGACGGTTCGGAAGGCCCAACGGGCGGGTTGACGTAGAGTCTAACGGTCGACTGGTCAGCCTCGTAGTCAATGGCCAGCACCAATGCGACCGGCTGGCCGTCAAAGGCCACGGCGGAAACCAGGCTGTCCACCACCTGGCGACTGCCGTCGGCGTTGCGCACGAACAGGCCGAAGTTGCCGTTGGCCAAGGTGCCCACCATAACCCGCCGCTCGGTGGCGAAGTTCTCCCCGGCCAAACCAAACAGGAAATCACCGATCCAACCGACCTCGCTGCCTGGCAGATGGTTGCCAAGTGGCGTGCCGGGGTCGCGTTGTACGACGCCGCTGACCCAGAGGGTAGCCCCGTTGCGGCCGATGTCCAGCGGGTTGTCCGAGCTGATCAGGTAGCCGAAGCCACTTACGTCCAAGCGACGGAAAGCGACTCGATAGGAGTCCTCTACCTGTAAAGCGGCGCCGCCCGTGCCGAGCAGACCGGGGTAACCCGGGTCGTTGCCGGTTTGGGTAACAAATTCGTCTTCGGCCTGGTCCTGTACCCACCAGGCACCGGAGAATCCCTGGCCGGCCTCGGCTAGGTGCAGGCTGGCGTCTGCGTTGCCGAAGCTCGCATGGGCGTAAAGATCGTTCTGCACTGCGGGCAGGACCTCGACCACGAAGGTTCGCCAGGCGGGCTCGCCGTCGGCGTCGGTGACGCGCAGGTAGAGGTAGGCAGTACCATCTTCGGTGGGCGTTCCACCGAGGGTCCGGGTTTCAGGGTTGAAACTTAGGCCGGCCGGCAGTGACTCACCGATGACCCGCACATCCAGCAGGCCATCACCGCCGGATACCTCAATAGCGTGCTCGTAGGCCTCGCCGACGTAGGCGTGGGGCAGTTGAGCCTCGCTGCTAAAATCCGGCACGGCGCCCATTACCGGGTCGTCCGCGTGGCGCAATGTCTGAATCTCGTCGAACCAGTCAAGGAGGAACGCGTACTTGGCCGACTGCTCAGGCTCTTGGTCCAGGTGTTCCAGATGCCCGTACTGGCCGTGTTTCCCCCACGGCGAGGCGTCCGTGAACATGCTGTGGGTGCGCAGCCCCTTCTCGGCCGCCTGGTTGAGCATGATGCGGTAGATTTCCGCCATGCGGGGGTCACGGTTCAGCTCCTCAACAAACATAGTGATGCCGTCGTCCGTAGGGCTTGGGCCGTCCAGGCTGGAGGTATAGAAACCCGGTCCACCTTCATAACTGACGATGGGCAGCTCGCGCTGCAGCGCCAAGTCACGCAGCCACTGCGGGAAGGTGCCCAACCAGCCCACCGCGTCGGCGCCGTTTTGGCCGCTATAATAGCGTCCGGACAGGGCCATGTAGCGGAACTGCTCGAACGCCTGATCCAGATGCCCCGCATACTCGCCCCCCGTCCAGTAGGGGTGGTCCCCGGGGGCGCACTGGTGCCAGCTGGGGTTGGCGACCGGACATTTGTCCTGAACCCAGTTCCGGTCGTAGACCCAGCCCTGAAGGCCGTGACCAAAGTAGGAGGTGGGTGAGAGAATCTCTGGTTGTAAGAGGTCCAACGCGGGGTCGTACCAGTGCTGCACCAGCGCTTCGGTGTACCACTGGGCGCTGGTGAAGACAGCCCCGACGCGAACAGTCCGTTCGGGGTGGAGTTCCTGCTCGAAGATCTCCCACAACTCCGAGAAACGCCGGGCAATGAACTCGACTCGGGAGATGCCCAAAGCCTGGGCCTGCGCGCCGGCCCAGTTGCCCTGGGGGAATTCCGGACCACCGGACCAGATCTCGTTGGAATACTCCACGAACACACGCAGATTCGGGTCAAGCGGCGGATAGACCGGATCGAGCACCGGACCGTCGTAAGGTTGATCTCCATTACTGCCCCAGGCAAGCAGCCTGGCCAGATTGAGGATATATTCGTCGGTGGCCATGTGCGGGACGTTGATCCAGATGTCCCGGCCGCTGGTGTTGGCCAGGGCCACCACATGCTCCCAGGCCATGCCGGTGTTGCGGTGCGTATCGGCGAATTGTTCCACACCCTCCGCATCGGCCCATAACGGCACCCCCGGCGCCGGACTGCGCGGATGGATAACACCGTTCATAAAGGCATGGCCCGGCAGGCGCCGGTCCTCCCAATCCTGCTGGGGATTGGCGTTGGTGGAGGTCAAGTTCATGGCTCGAATAAAGGCCCAGGGACGGTCCGCCAGGCGAGCGAGGAAGGTTGGGTGATACAGCTCACCCTCCAGCGACTGTTCCGTGGGATTCGCCGGATCGGGCATCCAGGCACGGACCTCGGTGATGGGTGTTGCGCCAATGGCGTGGATCCGGACCCAGACGCCGTTTGCTCCCTGGGGCACCTGATAGACCCGGCGGCCGTTCAGGGACAGCCCGGTCTCGTCACTGTTGGACTCCTCGGGCACAAACTGGCCATTGGCGATGCGTATGTCGGCCTCACCTTGCCAGGTCAACAAGTAACGACCCGCCAACAACCCCCGACGCTCCTCCGCCATGTTCTGGCCGGGCGCCGCTTGCAGGATCTGTCCCGGCTCCAGGTAGGCGGGATAGCCGAACTCGTTAATCTGGTCGGTCTCTGCCTGGTAGAGGGGCGGGCTGCCGGGCGTCGCGTCCCACCAGTTGCGCTCTTCCAGCCAGAGCAGGTTGCCGAAATAGGGGGTGTTCCAATAGTAGATCGACGCGGTGTGGTAGCCGACCGGGGTAAATTGCTGGGCGAAGGTCAATATGGAATCGGCATCGTTTGGATCGGTACCGGCCAGATACTCGGAATAGTTGTTCCGGCCGTCCCCATCGCTGTCGGCCTCGGCGTCGTCCGCATTTAAGGGATCGAGACTCTGGTCGGTCTCGTAGTCGTCGGGGATGCCGTCACCATCATCATCACCATCTGCGTCGTCGCCAATCCCGTCACCGTCGGTATCCGCACTCTCTGCCGGCGGGCTCTCGCCTCCCAGAAAGCTCAGAAGATCCGGATCGCTCAGCTGGCTTATGTCAACGCCTTCCAACATCTCGGGCACGATGGGTGTTCTAAACCTCACGAATTCAAAATCCGCCTGCAGGCTGGCATTGACATTGACGGCGGTATCGTTGTGCTCGAACACCCCCATGGAACCTGAATTCAGGCCGATATAGTCGCCCACGGCAGCCAGGCCGACCTGCATGGTTTCCGGCATGCCCGGCCAGGAAACCGTTCTGACCACTTGCCATTCACCGCCCGGTTCCCTGAGCAGCGCGACCAAGATGTCACCCAACCGCGCCACACGCAGCTCGGCACTGTACCCTGAGATTCCTACGGTTGGGTTCGTCGAAACGCTGGATACGGTGTGGTTGGATAAAACGCGGGGACCGTTGCCGGGGGTCGTGAAACCCATCAGCAGGCTGAAGTAGTTCTGCTGTCCCGGGACGAAATCGCTCTGGGCGTCGTAGCCGGCCGCCTGCGCCTGCCGGACCAGCAAGCCTGCCAGCGTATAATAGGCATAGGGCTGCGTGTCGAAGTCACCGGAGAGCGCCACCCGGGTGGTGACGACAAAATCACCCGCCACCTCCTTATAAACGAGGGGACCGATGAAATTCTGCCACCAGGTGGTCGTTGAGGGTTCCATGGACAAGACCCCCGTCTCACCTATCTGGTAAACGTTGAGCGGGTCTTCACTCCAGTTTTCCGTCTGGTAAAGCCGGAGCCAGTCATCCAGGGTTGGGGCGGTGTCGAATTCGTCATCAAAAATGCTCAACGGGTCCATCGAACCCGGGTCAACGGTATCTTCGTTCCCGGAATCATTGTCAGGAACCTGAATGTCGGTCGCATCCACCATCCAAATGACGGCGTTTCTGATGAGCTGGCCGTATGGGTGATCGATATTGATGCTCTCTTTTCGCTCGCCGGGCATCATGAACACAACGCCTCCCGCCGTTCCGTCCAAAGAAGGGTCAAACCGCTTGGCAATGCCCGCCAGGTGTGCCTGCGAGACTGGGGTGCCGTCATTGGAGAGCAACGGGATAAGTTGATTGACCTCACGGCCAAACGATTGCCCGGGTAAGATTTCCCAGTTGTGGTAGATTTCGTCGGTTATCGCAAACGTTTGATAGAGGGACAGGCTGCGATTGGCTCCCGATACCATGGGATTGCCCGGCCATGCCGGGGGCGCATATGGCAGGGTGGCGGAAGATAGACCATAGGTCGTAATGAAGTGGCCGAACTGGGTCAACACCAGGTTTTGATCCTGTAGCTCGCTGCCGGTCCAGGTTGCAGAAGACGATTGGACACCAAACATCTGTGTCAGAATGTCTTTGTCGATCGGCCCGGTGATATGGTTATAGGCGGCGTGATGGAGCCCGAGAACCGTTCCGCCATCGTCGGCATAATCGACGAGAGCCTCCTGCAGCTCGATGGTCAATCCATTCGACCAGTGCTTGAAGAATATGATGGAGTCGAATTGAGAGAAGTAGGCACGCGCATCATTGTAGTCGCCTGGTTCAAACGGCAGCGTTTCGCCCAATAAATCCACATCGTAGACGTCAAAACTATATGCGTCATACTCGCTGTCCGCTGCAAGTAACGCTGCCAGGTCGAGGTAATCGGCTGGTATATCCTCATCATCCGTGCCGAAGTTGCAGGGAACATCGTTGGCGAGATTGCCGGCGCCGCAGTTGCTGGTATCAACGGCGCCTCCATGAATGATGAGCACCGAAGCCGTGGAGGTCAGTCGAGCGCGTGTTGGATAACTCTCCAAAATATTAACGAGCGTCTTAGCGGCATAAGCGACGGTTTGTGGCGGCCATTCCCGGGTGGTCACGATTTTATACGCACCTGCCCCTTGGTCTGCCCCGTAAACGTTATAGAAGGCGTCGTGGGGGCTAGAAACGGTGACAAGATCGTTTCCACGGTATGTGATATCCAACGCCGCTAAATTTTCGCCCGTTTGCACTTCGGGAAAACCCGTCGCTTCTCCGCCCTTCAAGACGCTATATCCCAGTACTTCAGCGCCGGGGCCAGAGGTGCCGGGAATGCGCCAATGTGTCGGAACGCCCGCTCCATGGCACTGCCCTAAGACGGGTTTGTCGTCCGCCAAGGCTTCCAGCGCCAGTGCATTCAGTCTTTCCGCCGCCAGTTGCACCTGCTCGGCGGAGACGGATCCCTGGCCGGAGTACGAACCGTCAACCCGGTAGGCCTGGGCGCCGATACCCCCGACAACAACCAATGCGTCGTAGCCTGACATATCGACAATATCCTGAATGCGTCCATCGACAGGTATCGTTGCCGGCGTAGCGTTCCAACCGGCATGCCAGGCAGCCCCAAAAAGATCCTGAAATTGCTGGGTGAATTGCCCATAACTGCTGCCTGCCACCGACTGCGCGGTCTCGATGATGCCGGTACCATCAGGAACCATATATGTTGTCGCGGTACCTAAACCCGAGCTTCGTACATCGACAGTATATCCAGCCGCCTCCAATGCCCGATACATGACAACATATTCAGAATAATATACGTGCTCATAAGCCACGAACATCAGGATATTATACGTCGGATTTTCTACTGCATTGACTGCACCGATCATTCCGGAATAGAAAAAAATAAAGGTGACCAATATCAGAACTTGAATCACTTTTTTCACTAGTGAACCAGGAGAACAACGCAGCAGTGAACCAGGAGAACAACGCAGCGCTACTCTAAATATGCAGCATAATGGTGAGAGTTGCTGTAGTGTATTTTTTCTCATTTTTCGAACTTTCTTTTCTCGTGAATCTTTTGGATTTCTCCAGTGCCACAATGTGTCGCAATTTTAATGCCAGAGCTTGATAATCAAACAGCAAATAAGCCGTGGCTGAAAGATATATATCTGAATTTCATGGGAAAATTGTTTAGAAAGAATGTTGGTGAGATGACTTGTGTTAGGAGGGAGCTACAAGTTTTTGTCTACTCGGTTTACAAAAGCCGGATTGTTATAAATTACGTAGACACCCGGCCCTAAGTCGTATTGTTTCAAGTGGATTCGTTCTTTAGAGACATTGTTTGACTCGGCTAGTGGACTTTTTTACTTAAAGTATGTCGATGTGGTGATATCAAATACCGAGTTGCTTGGTATCTCAGAATAGAGCCAACCCGAGTGTATATAAGATCGCTCTTTTGTATCCGATTCTCGTTTTTCGATTCCTCCCAGAATTACATGATGCAGGGTTCATGGGGCATCCAATCTGGCTCGACGTGGCATTCTGTTTCTCGCTTGCAAGAACTTTAGGAACGCCAATTTAGCGTCAATTGGTTCGATTAGTTAACGACGTCCCGTAAGGTTCCACTTTTGCTAAAGTACCGCCAAATATAACTTTAGCGGAGTATTATCATTATGATGGGGCGACAGTCAAAGGTTCAAAACAAGCTCTTTTACACCGTATTTAATCTGGAACAACGCATTCGCAAAAACCACATTCTAAGAAAAGTTAAGCGTCATATTGACTTTGACTTTATTTATAACGAAGTCAAAGACACATACGACATTAACGGCAATGAATCAGTTCCTCCGCCTATCATCCTCAAGATGATGCAGCTTTTGATCTTTTATTATGTGCGTTCAGAGCGAGAACTGGCAGCAACAATCCCCGAGCGTTTAGACTGGCTGTGGTTTTTGGACTATGCGACACCCATGAAAAGAACACTGAGACTACCGTTGAAAACGCAGTAGCTGACAGCAAATACGGCAGCATTGAAAATTATCTGGCCTGCCAGGATCGAGACATCAAGGCCCATTTTTCATCGCTGAGCAGACTCAAAAAGGAACCGGCACGAAAATAGGTATTCTTCCTAAAGAAGCGTTTACCTACAATGCTGATAATGACACTTTTACTTGTCCGGCCGGCCAAACTCTGAAACCAAACTCTGAAAAGGCGCGGGTTTTTTAAAAAGCGTCAACACTAAGAATATATTGCCACTGCGGGCACCTGCAATCGTTGCCAGCTTAAAAAGCAATGTACGAAGGCCAAATCCGGCCGTACTCTCAAACGCCATATCAGACAAGACGATTTAGACTCCATGCTCGAGCAAGCGGACAGTCCGGAATCTAAGAAGGATATTAGGACCCGCCAACATCTGATGGAGAGAACATTTGCGCAAGCTACTCGGTATGGGTACCAGCGCGCAAGATGGCGAAGGCCGTGGCGGGTTCAAATTCAGGAATACCTAACCGCTGCGATCCAGAACAATAAGATTCTGTTGAAGAAGCATTCACCGAAGTTTATGATCTCAAAATATCGATTCAGGCAACAACCCGTCAAGATTTGACACCATATTTTTCTTTATTATGGTTTTCCTTTAACCGGCAGCGATCCGATGGCAAATATTATATTAAGGCCTACGGACCGTTATCTTGGTCCCATCGCTGTCTCCTTCCGGATCATGATTGTCGTCCATCTCATAGTCAAGATCAACATGGTAGACATCGGTTACGGTAAAGGTCAGGGAACTTCGAAACCATTGGTAACCCTGGACACTGCAGCGGCCGTTGGCATTCGTTGTACACTGAAAAATCGAGGATCCATCATCGAAGGTGCCATAGATGGTAGCACCGGCGACAGGATTGTGGTCGGTGTCGTGGGCGGCCATGGTCACCCTTGCCAACCAGATAATCCAGAACACGTTTCGGCTGCTGCCGTCCATATCACCAATGTGTATGGTCGTCGGCTGGCCTGCCGCTCTGACCTCTACATCCACCGAATCTGAATTGTTCGAATCGTTGTCGTCCTCAAACATTAGGGTAGCGGAAATCGCATGAAAGCTTAACCCAACGTCGAGGTCATTTATATCCCAATTAAACGTAATATCAGCGCTTTGACCGGTTGCCAATCCCTGCGTAATTTCCCGGATACCGATCACCAGGTCATCTTCAGGATTACCCGGAGTCGTGTTGTCCGATACTACCTTGACTTCAATTGGCAGGTCGACATCGTAGGCACCCACATTTCTTACTGTAACCGTGATGTCGACGGGAGGACCACCCTTCACAACTGTCTCGGGGGCCGCAATGTTCGCAATACTTAAATCGGTAATCGGTTCAACTGGTCCTGCCATTCCAAGCCTTTCCGGATTTGAATCCGGATCATTGGCCACCGCCAGGCCCAAAGCAGAATCCTGATCGACACCGGCATCGATCAGCGCCTGACGAATGGCATAAACGCCAACTGCATTGTTGGCTCGGCCGTTTTGAGCAATATAAAGCGCGACCAGGCCTGCTGCATGGGGTGATGACATGCTGGTCCCGCTACCAGTGGCATAACTGCCATCGAGATAGGTGGAAACAATATCGACTCCGGGGCACATAAGATCGATGGCAGCTCCCGGGGATGTGACCGGGTTTTCGGGAGCCTCACTGCGGCTGAAGTTGCTGAAGGTGGCAAAGGAATCGTCGGGACCGCGCGAAGTCGCCGAACCTGTGCCACCGGCTTGGCCGTCCGAATCGGCCAGGGCGGAAATGGCGGCAACTTCGGGGTAAGCCGCCGGTGTGAAGTCATCTCCGGTGGCGTATTGGCCGTCCGGTCCGTAAACATCTCTAAAGTCGTTGCCTGCTGCAACGACGTAGACAACACCTTTTGCAACCGATCTTTGAATGGCCTCCTGCATGGCGTTGCTGAATCCCTGGCCGCCCAGGCTCATATTGGCGACTTCAATCTCATCGGCGTTAGCTGTGACCCAGTCGATGCCGGCGATGATCCACGACGTCCAGCCGCTGCCATTGTCATCTAGGACGCGAACCGACCAGAGGCGTGCACCGGGTGCCACCCCCACAACACCGATGTCGTTGCTAATAGCGGCGGCGGTGCCGGCTACATGGGTACCGTGACCGAATCCGTCATCACCCAAACCGTCCACACACCCACCGAAGCCCGCACAGTCAGTCGACCTGCCCGGCGTCACATTGAGATCCGGATGGCCCAGGTCGATTCCGGAATCAAGGATGGCAATGTCGACATCGACGTTGGCGGCAAACGGTTCCGTCTCGGCATCAATGCGAGCGACGCCGGTTGGGGTGATTTGCGCAATGGCGTAGTATTTACGATCGGGTTCGATATAGGCCACGTCGGGATGACGTTCCAGAATCCGCTTGACGGCTTCCGGAAACCGGGCCGAGAAACCTTTTAAGACCCGCCGGTAAATATGCTCTGCTGCAAAGCGATGGCGTCTTTCCAGTGCCCGTGCCATTTCCGGGTGATCCTTCACATGTTCCCGAAATTTCACGATATAACGCTTCAGTGCAACGGACCGGACCGCTCGTTTTTGGGCTTTAGCCTCCTGGGCCGACAAAAACGAGGTGGTTAAAGGCAAAACTAACACCAAAACAAGGATCCAAAGCCAATGTCTGTGAGACGCATTCTTGGTTCGACCATAAATGAATTTCATAATTAACCTCCACCTTAGGGTTTGTGGACCATTTTGGGATAACTATTGCCAACATCGCAGACAGCTTTCTGCAAATGGAAGATATTACGTTGCTAAAGTGGAATAATCGAAAATAGAAAATGAAACTCAATATTTTAAAGATATATGGAGCGGGAACGGGGAATGGTGTGCCGACTTTAGCTAAAGTCCAACACAGAGGAATTGTCACTCGAACAGAACCGGGCCAGATTTTAATATTAAAGCGGTTTGACTGTCAACTATGAAATTTGATCAAAAGAAAAAACTGAAAAAGAAGCGAGGTAAAAAGATAAAGATAAGGTATTGCTTTTTACAAGGGGGCATATAGGGTCATGAATTTATGCTTTCTGTATTAATAGCGCGTAAGAAATGCATTTTTACATGACCCCGTATTCCCGGCTAGCGAATCCGCGATGAGAGGTGGTAAATAGTCGAGGAGCACGGATGGAAGCTTTCGGAAGAGGACAAATCCGAGAATCCGAGGATGTCCCGTAAAAATCCTGGATCCGCTTGACCGGGGTAGCGGTTTTGCCTCGGGCTTGGAGAGCCCGCACCTCGGAGAGAAATAAATGTCCCCAGCGCCGATGACGCCGATTGTATGAGATGGCATAACCCGTCAGATATCGGCGCATGAAACCGGAAAGCCCGATTTTTGAGCTGCGCAAAAGTATGTGCGCATTGTTGGTCTTCAGGGCCCAGGCATAGATGTTGGCGTCGGTATTGGCTGACAGTTCCTCCAGACGCTTGACAAAATTCTTGTGATCTGCAACGTCTTTAACAATCCGGCGTTTATCGATTCCTCTCAAGATTACATTACTCAGGGGCCCTGGGGCATCCATTCTGGCTCGACGGGGCACTCTGTTTCACCCATGTAAGATTTTAAGGAACGCAAATTTGGCATCAATTGGTTCGATTAGCCCCCCAGTTTTCCACACCATTAAAATACGTGCCTTGGTTGACAGGCCAAGCCCGTAACGTTAATTTACAATTTAATGCGCACCTTGTTGGTTTGACAATTTGCCTTCCTTCTAACATCCAGCAACTCGATGAGGGAGGTGCTCGGTTCGCATAATCCATTCAACAAGGAGGAACTCTGTGCTTCCTCAGGACTACTATCACCGGGTTTTCAAAGGCCTGGAAAATTGTTTCCAACATTACGATTATTTTATTGCGACCGGAAATGAACTGATCGCCGAAGGATGCGATCCAGCCTTTCCCGCACTTGCGGCACCGTTGGATCTACTGGCGCACTATACCCGGGAGCGCGCGCTGCAGGTCCATCTGCCGGTCATTGGCGAAAAGTCACAGTCGGTTCTGATGCCGATCGATTTCGAAATTTTCCTTGGTGATGACAATTATCGATTGTACTCGGACAAGGACACCCAGCAAGAATACTTCGAGCAGATAGTGCCGGTAGCCGATTTTATCGAGCAGATCTTTCGTTCGCGGGGCATGCCTTATCTACTGGATTACACTCCTTCCGGCGGACACTTCCTCTTCCAGAACCAGTTCGGAGACCGCGCGACGCAGGAGCTCGTGGGAATCGGATACCTGGAAGAAGATCTCATTAAAGCTTGTCGCTACATAGATCCCAATGATCTTCGGCGTAAATCCGGTGTTGCCCTCGATGCGGCGCGTGTTTTCAGCGGCTTAGGTAAACTTAACGAATACATCGCCCTGTTAACCATGGAGGCCTTCCGGGACAACGAAACCAAGGGCTCTTATCCGGTCACTATTTCCGACAGTCTTGATCGTTGCATCAATTTAGACAACACCTGGAGTGAAGGGTCACCGTTTATGCGCTCCATTCGTAGTCCGTTCAGTTTGCATAAAAAAAACCAAGAAAAGTATGGCTATTACCAGCAACCACCGCTGGTGGACGTTATCGGGGCGATTTTTGATGGGCGCACAGTCGAACAGCAAACAGAAATGGACCTTATATTGGACTGTATGTGGGATTTGGAACAGGCAGCGGCCCATGCGCAAAGCGCTTCCGGGACTATCCCCAGTTCAAACGATACTCTGATCGATTTTATCAGCGAGTATCAAAAATCTGATCTATATGCATTTCACCAGGAATTCGACCTTGAACCCGACCTGCCGCGGGGGAGGGCGTTGGCCGAGGCCAAAAATGAAACCAACATTCCAGATTGGGCCCGCAATATTCTTTACTACCCAAATCCACGGGCCCTTCAACCGAATCAATTGATTGGATTTGTCTATGATTTCTGCATTCGAGCCAACTGGAAGCCGAAACATATTGGCAATGTGCTGAGGGACCTGTATCAGGACCCAGTTCACGGCTGGATCCAAGATTTCTTCAGATACCCATCCGAAGAAAAAGCCAATTACTGGGCCCGGGTATACAGCGCTGTAGCCCTGTGGCGGACCGGTCGATTAAATATACCAGCTTAACTGTTACGGTGGATACGCCTACCCGATTAGCAACTTCAGCCAATGAAACGCCGGGGCTTTTTACCAATTCAACGGCAATTAAAGACCGAGCACAGGAAACCTCCTTGCGCCGGCCGCCCGACCTCAGTTCCTCATTTGATTCCTCTCAGGATTACATGATGCATGGTCCCTGGAGCATCCAATCTGGCTCGAAGCGGCATTCTGTTTCTCCCTTGTACGAATTTAAGTAAGGATCACTTATTTGGCATCAATTAGTTCGATTAGTCAACGACGTTCCCAAAAGTTCCCAGGATTACTTGATGCGGGGCCCCTGGGACATCCGATCTGGCTCGACGTGGCATTTTGTTTCTCCCTTGTACGATTTTAAGGATCACTTAATTTGGCATCAATTGGTTTGATTAGTCAACAACGTCCCCTATGTTTTCCTGATCTCGTCCAGCCGCACTTCGACCGTGTCGTCTATCTCCAGGTGTTAGGTCTCGAACTGCCGTGACCGTTGGGATGCCTTGCGCAGCACGCTGTCGATCCATCAGCTCGCTTCGAGCCCTAGTTGATGCGTTAGCTCGTCCAGCGCGTTGTTCAGCCAACGTAAGTTCTCGCCAACAAGAGGGCCCGTTAGCTCTCCGAGCACGGTTTTCATGATTTCGTCCAGCTGTGCACCCGACAGTCCCTGGCGAGCTAGATAGTCGGCAACGTCCGCATGGCTCAGGGGAGAGAGCTCCTCCATGAAGATGGAAGCCGCGATCTCGGAAGGTAGGTCGCGTTCGAGTCCCAGGAGAATCAGCCTGAGGTTCGGGACACTGCCGTCCACCAGGGATCGGGCCAGAAGGACCAGGAACTCGAAGGTAAACTGCTCCACCGCGTCACAGCCGTCGACTACAATCCACCAGGTCGCCTTCGTTTCCAACACCCGGGACATGAAACGGTCGTGGAGCATCTTAATCAATCGGGGGGAAGCGACGCTCGTGCGATAGGAGAAGTCGTCAATTTGGAGCTGCATGGCCCGACTGAGCTCGCGCACCAGTTGAACCGGACCTTCGCTCCCGTCGGATAGGTCAATTCGCACCGCTTGTGCTGCCGCGTCGCGCGCCGCTTGCTCGACGAATAACCACGAGTAGGACTTGCCGCTTCCTTTTGGCCCCCGGATGATGGCGACGCGGGCTTGCGGCTCCGGCGCGGCGAAATCTTTGAGAAGCATTTGGAATTGGAGCCGATTCAACAGCAGCGGCTGCTTATGCAAGATCGGCTCCGGCGACCTCTCCGGCGCCAAGGTCACGCCGCGCCGTGTCCGATTTCCCGCAAGATGTTCGGATTCGCCGAAGTCGATAAGAAGCGAGGTGGTTTGGGGCGCTGGCACTTTCAGTTCGAATCGACTTCCTCGATCGCGGTATTGGCCGAAGAGCCGGAGAAGCTCGTTGCTCGGGTAGCCGTCACGATAATTCCCCGGGTGCTGGGAAAAGTGGAGCGTGAAGGGCTCGTTGCCGCGGGCCTTGAAAAGGCTCTCGAAAGTGGCGAGATCGGGTTTGCCGTGTCGGCCGTCGCCGGTGACCACATAATGATCTGCGGTGATGGATTCGAAAAACGAAACTGTCACGTTGCGGTCACTTCCCTGGTGCGGCAGTTGCAAAACATCGAGGTGCAGCCGGTGCGAGTTTCCTCCGAGCCATCCGGAATCGGTGAGCCCGTCTACGATGTGGTCGCCGCGGGCGTCGGCGGTAAGGAGCATTTTTTTCTTACGCCACTGGATGAGCAGGACCAGACTGGTTAGGTTGAACACCGACATGTCCTTACTTGCCTTCTCGCTCCGGGGTAGACTGCTCCCGGTGGGGCAGATGACCTGGATCCGCAGTCCGCCACCGAAATCGACCGGCCGTGCACCGGCCACGATGGGCCCGCCTTCGAATGCGGAGTTGAGAGGCAGACCGAGAACTTCGAGCTGATGCATCAGATCGCGATCGCGACGAGTCTTGGAGTCGAGCTCACCGGATCGTGTGGATTCCGGGCCAAAGAGCCGTTCGACGGAGTTGTGCCAGAACTGTTTGACTCGCAGCTTATCCGGACGCTGTTTGTTGTGGTGCTGCACCAGGTCTTGGACCAGATCGAGGATGCCGCGGGATTGGGGATCGTCCAGGTGGCTGAGGACGATCAGGTCGATCGGCAGCGCGTCATCGGGCGAGCGGTCCCTTCGCAGCTCTTCGAGACGCGGCCGCAGGACCTGGCTGTACACACCCGGAGGGCCGCCGTCGATAAGGATCAGCCGCGGGTCCGGCGGAGTTCCGTAATGCAGAAGGAAAGCGTCGCCGTGGCTGGCGCTCAACACCTCGAGAGAGAAAACCGTCGAGGTTGCCACCCCAGGCTCGGTGTCGGTTTCGGGTGGCGTCTCGGCTTCGTCCGATTGGTGCCCGGTTGATTCCGTCGCCTTCAGCACCCATCGATCTCCGCTCAGGGTCCGGATCCAAACCTCGGGCCAGTTGGCCTCATCAGCCTTGCTCTCCAAACGCGGCAGCTGCTCAGCCGGCACTTTCACACTGTCCCAGGCATCTAGGAGCCAGCGTTTGCCGGGTCGTTCGGTGGCAGATGGCGGATCGAGCCAGAAGACCCGTGGATGGGTGTCCGGAAGGAGAATCTTCGGGTCGCCTTTCACCTGGGGATCAGTGAAGACCAGGCCCTCATCGCGCCAGCGCACGCCGACTGGTACCGTGTTGAGATCGGCGATGCCGAGCGCACGGATCCGCTCGGCGCCCTCGTCGAGAAGGTCGGCCGGGATTGCTTTCGCTCCGACCTGCCTGCCCGCGGTGAACCGCAAGGCAAGCGCGGTCGGAGTGGACCGCAGTTCGGGCGGAAAACGAGAGTCAGCCCTCAGGGCCCAATTGGCAAGTCCGGCACGATCACCGCCCTCCCGTAGCGATGCCAGCGCCGGAGCGACCGTCCTCTCCATGGCATCGGTATCGAGCTTGCTACCGGTGGGCTCCGCCTCGGCCCACGCCTCGCAGTAGAGCCGGTTCACTTCTTCTTCCACGAGAATCGCCATGGGCGCCTGCTGCTCGGTTCGGAACTCCTTCAGAAAATTCGCGACCTCCTTGAGGCGTTCAGGCTCGGCAGCCAGCTGACGTTGGAGCAGCCGCTGGGCCGGCGCCCAGAGGACGCAGCACTCGGAGCTGCGGCTCTCGACGAGATCGCTGAAAACCAGATCGGCCTCGCCGCCAGCGCCGACCCAGGGCACCAGCTGGAGGCGTGCTCGGCGCAGGAGCCCCGGCTCGATCCGCGCAGCCAGTGCCAGGCAAGTGGCCAGGTCCACGACGCCCGGCAGCCGTGCCTGCATCGCCAGCACGAGTTGCCGGGCGGCGGACTCATCGCCGCCAACGGCGGGTCCGAGGGCCGCGGACCTCCCTGTCTTGGGCAACACCGGACGATCCCAGTGATGGGCGTCGGCAAGGGTTCGCAGAGCCCGGGGCCAACGGGATTTGCGGTAGGGCAGGTAGATCACCACCGGCGAACCGGAGCGGCCGAGGCCTCGCAGGAACTCGAGCCACTCGTATGGCCGGGAAAGATCCTCCGCGTCGGGAGGTTGGCCGATGCCGGCGTCGGTCAGCACCAGGATCGGCCTGCCATCGATCGGCGAAGCGTAGGTCGTTCGGCCGTTCTCGTTCCAGCAAGTTCCCGGAACGCCGGCGCAACGGAGCTCTTCCACCCGGTTCTCACCGATCAAATTGCGGATGGCGGCTACCAGCTCGAGCTGATCCTCGAGGTAGGGTTCCATCGACTCGCCGATATCACGCAAGATCTGGACGCCGCGGCGCAGAGACAGTCGCATTTTTCTCGGGATCTCGCAGAGAGGTCGGCCGCGCGAGATGGACTCCACCAGCCGCTCCGTGTCGATGGAACGTGAGACCACGTCGGTCGAGAGTGTTCGCCGAACGAGATCGCGGACCAACCGCGGAGCGAACAACGGCGGCCTCGGAAGCTCGCGTTCCACCGGGTCGGGATCGAGGGGTTCGGCCACCATAGCGACGTCCGCCTCCGTGGTTTCCGTATCGTCCGGCTCGTTTTCGATATCGAATTCGATGGTGGAGGGCTCGAGGTCTCGGTGCGGCTCGGTGTCTCGCCAGGGCTCGACATCTTCGCCTTCGACCGGCGTTTCGGGCGGCCACTCGAGCGGCTCCGGGGGAGGCTCGAGGGAAGGGAGGACGGCCATGCCCAGGGCCTCTGCCACCTCTTCTACCGCGACGGCGCCTTGCAGCCGCCGCCAGGCTTTTATAAGGTCGGCCAGACCGATTGGATTCAAGTTGCTCAAAGTTCGCTCTAATCCCGTGAGGGTTGTTTCCAGGTCGTTCGCTCGACGATGCTCACGATATGTTCTTTGTTCCGGGTGGCACCCAACCGTTTGCACGCCCGGACCGAATCGAGGTATTCGGCAATGCTCACCTGCGCCCCCGGTCCGGCCTCCTCCTCCGCGAGCCTGCGCATCGTGGTGGCCAGAGTATCGTAGAGGCCCTTCTCGTCTTGCTCCTCGGGTCCTTCACTCATCGTCGCGATCTCGATCAGCCGGTCGTCGGGCGTCGGTGGAAAGCGATAGACCACGCACCGGCGCAAAAAGGCCGGCGGCAACTGCCGCTCTTCGTTGGTCGTGATCACGATGAGCGGCAACTCCTCAGGCTTCACGAAGCCGTCCTCCGGGCCCTCGAACTTGATCGGTGTCCCGATCTCCTCTACCTCGAACTGCATGGAGCCCATAGCCACCAGGAGGTTGTTGGGCACGTCAGGCTCGGCCTTGTCGATCTCGTCGAGCAGGAGCACGGCCTTCCCCAAGGGGGTCGCCTCGGCCGGTCGGTAGATGACGGGTGGCTTGGCTTCGTTAAAGAAGAGCTGCCGCGTGGGCGGCAAGCCGCGGCGGGCAGCCGATATCGCGTCGAACAGCCACCACAGCACGCCGGGCTCGATATAGGGGTAGTACGATCTCCACCGGGTGTCGTCCTTTTGGTCTCTTTTGCCGGCCGCGCCTTCCTCACCACTTGTTCCGGCCGCCGCGGCCACCTGCGCGTCGCCCAACCGGCGCACGGCGTCAAAACGCCACAACAGGTCACGCGCTTCCATTCTGGAGCTCACGACCAGCTCGTAATAGCAACGCTCGAGGTAGCGGGCGATGTTGTAGGCGACCGACGACTTGCCGCATCCGGCATGACCCCGCAAGAGCAGTGGTCGGCCCGTCGCCAGCGCGACGTTGATCGCCAGCACCAAATCGGAAGTGTAACCGTAGACTTTGCCATCGCGCCGGTCACCTGAGCGCAGCTCTTTCTTTTCCTTGTCGGTCCGAAGATCCTGGAACAAGGGCTTGGGATCGAAGATCTTATTGTTCATGCAGCCTCCTTATCTTATGGGCTCAAACGGCCGCGCGCGGTGGTGTAGTCTCCGTGGGCCTTAATTTCTTCTTCGAGCCTGGGCAGCGGCTCGAGCGGTTGACAGTTGGGGATCGCTCGCGCTGCTGCCGGATCGCCCGTGAAGTGCAGAAAGGCGAGACCGGGGAAGACCTCGAGGATTGCCTCCTTGACCGCGACATCTGCCGCAATATGGTCCGGCAAGGTCACGAAGGTCGGTACCGGTGGCTCTCGCTCGAGGTAGTCCCGGATCAATTTCTTGATATCGTTGTCACCGACGTCGTCGGGATCGTCCCATGCATTACGATAGATCTTGATCAGATTCTTGCGAACCTCATTTACGACCTTTTCGTGAAAGACGGCGGCCTGCTGCTGGCCGCCGCTCGCTGTGATCCGGTCCGCCACCTTCCACGAGAACCTCGGAGGCAGAAAGGCAGCGTGTCGGGCATAGAGTCGCGGTGTGTAAAGGATCTTTTTGCCGGTGAGGCTAAACGAGTTCTGCTGGATCGCGGGATTGGCGGCTTTGGCCAGATGGCAGGCGGAGCCGGGATCGATCCACCAGCAAGCGATGGCCTCCACGACCTGGAGCCACCGGTCGGGATCCAGGTAATTCCCCAAACGCTGGACCAGATCGTCCAATCCGGCCGGGCCTTGCTCCATCAGGTTGCGGGCTTCCTCCCGGGCTCTTTGCTTGGCATCACCCCGCAGTGCCTCTTCCAACTCGAGTCGTACGGCCAGCTCGAGCTTCTCGAACCGTGTTTGCGGGCGGTCTTCCTCGACTCGCGGAAGTCGGGCGGTTAACAGATCGAAACTCGCCGCGGGCATGGCCCGGCCGGTGTGCTCCGAACCTCCGTCGAGGAACTGGACCTCCGAGAAAGCGAGAGGCCTCCATTTAGCCTCGGCCTTGAACGCCGCTCGGCTGCCCTCCCCGAGCGCCACCAGGACCAGCAGGAAATCTTCCTCCCGCCAGTCCCGCCAACGCAGGATATTCGCCTCCGCCAGCACCCAGTCCGACTTTGTAATGGCCTTTTTGTTCAGCAGCACGATACCGGCGCCGCATGTTCCGAGTCCGTCAATGAGCTTCTTGCGCCAGGGGTCACCCACTTTCAAGAGGTCGCTGTCGACAAGTACCTCAAAGGGCTTCGCGCCGTCGGGATCCTCGAAAAAATTGAGCCGATCGCAAAGGTCGTCGAGAAACGGACGGTGGTCCGATGTCACCAGCTCGTCCGAGTCATGCTGATCTTTCTTCGTACTGTGACTGATGAAAATTGTTAAAGGCATCGGCAGCTCGCAGGTTGAGTTCCACGAACATCCATACTAACGGGAAGTTGGTGATGGCTTGCAGCGGATCCACGATACAGTTGCACCTTTCTGCGCAGACCGCTGAGTTCTTTGAAAATTCCGGAGTCCAGCCCTCCACACGGCATTCATATTGTTGCGCTTTTTAAACAAAATGAAGCGCTTTCATAAAGCCAGATCATCCAACAGCCTTCAGTTTTACTCTTTGTTGAATGATATAGTTATGGGTGCTAGAAGATTTCAGAAAAGTTTTCAGTTGCCGGTAGAGGAATTGAGGTTTCCACAATTTAAAGGCTTTCAGCTTAACTTCTAATTGCCACAATGTGGCTATTTTGTCAAGAATTTTCTGTATTTTAATTGACTTCATCAACAGCAATCCGCCTGGAAACTCCGCCAATTTAGTTATTATTCCAACCCCATTGACATCCGATATTGTTGATCGGTGGAAAAACAATGGCGCCTGATCAAATTAGCAATTACCGAGAGACCCGGCAGTATGCGGAACACTGGGTGTGCAGCACTCATTATTTATCAAGCAGATCGATCGCTTTGAGCCGTATTGACAGCTCATGCATGAGCTCAGCCCCGGGGAGCCGCCCTCCGTCGTTCGGGGTTTTCACTCGAGTTGATGAATGGCTCCAATTCGTGATCCCGTCAGTCGTTACGGTGCGGATGTCCTGCATATCGTCCTGCTTGACCATTGATGCAAGAACCGGCGTCCTGTGAGGCATCCGTGCAAGTTCTTTAAGTGAGATACCCTCTTCGGGATCCAGGGGCACCCTCCACACTCTTGCTGTACTCCCATCAATGGTAGTCGAAATCCTGACGGAATTGAAAACAAGAGAGTCGGCACTTACCGGCGGTGTCGCCACCCAATCAAACGTCCAACCGGATTTATTTTTCTTCTCCCCTGGTGACAGTAGTCGTGCATATCGCCAGAGCTTGAATTCGCTTAAAAATACTGCCATGACATTAGCCCGAGCACTAAGGCTTCGAATCGACGAACCGGTGGGTCTAGTGAATTTGGGCTTGAATTCATGCTCTACGTAATCCGGAGCTTCCATGCCGCGCTTCGGCTTGTCCTGCCACTGCCACAACCTGAGAGACCGTCCGCCGGTAACGAGTAGCTCGTTAGTTCTAAAGGTCATCACCTCGACTGGCTCGCGAAGGAGATTTAGCTGCCACTCGTAGTCGTCCTCAAGGGCCCGAATCCGGGCGATGACCTCCGTTGAGGGTACGCCCTCAACACTGCGCCACCCGGAATAGGCCAGATGCTTGCCATCAGGGCTGAAGGAGACATTGGTGATTTCGTCGAGATCGCTGCCGAAGTACTTGACATCGCCGGAGGAGACCGTCCAAAGAACGACCGCATTGTCACTGTAGAGTAGCGGTGCCCCCACTACTTGGGTCTCCTCCAATTCAGCCTTTCTCGCCAGTGCGACTATAATTCCGTCCTCTGTCTCGTGCACAGCCATTGCGTGGACAAGGTTGATATCCTTAGATGCTAATCGGGAGCCGTCTTCAGTGTCGAAGCAGGTTACTGCACTTGCTGTGGCCACCACAAGTTTTCCCGTTGGGCTTATCGCTGCTTGTCGAAAATTTCCCTCGAACTGTGTCTTGCCCATTTTCCGTGGCAGCAGGCTCAGTACTTTTTGGCTGATGCGATGACCTTCAGCCGTTTCCGCTTTTCGGAGGGAATCCAACGCGAGAAATCCGCTTGGAATGAGGCCGTTCCTGCGCACACCGAGTGTGAACTCAGCTTCTGCTGCCAAACGCCGGGCCTCGGCGAGGCGTTCTTGTCTGACCGCTTGAAGCCATCCCCAGCCGGCCATAGCGAGCAATATGATGGACAGGATCAAGAAGAGGCGCAGTCGCCGGGCAAGCCTACGCATTTTCAAAAGATCTTCAAAGGTAGTTGCTGCCTCGCTTTCGCGAATCCCACCGATGATCCTATCCACGAGATGCGCTGCCTTGTCAGACCGCTGAGCTTTGTCAAGGGCCTGCCACGATTCGAGGTCCAGCTCAATCCGCTGCGCATTAGGCCATTTCCGGCGAATAGAGTCGGGCAGCCAGCGTTCGCCTTCGCCGGTGGGATCGACCAGAATGGGAGCCTGCTTGCGATGCCGTATCCACCAGTCGAGCTCCTGGTGGACAAAATCATCTTTGTCCAGTCGCATACCCAATCCGGGCGAAGCTACGACAAGCATCGCTCGAGAGTGCTCGAGAAGGCGACGATGGTATATTTTCCAGTTGCTGACGGCTGGAGTAGCTGTGTCAAGATAAACATTGAGCTTCCTCAGCGTTTTCGATTCATCGTTCCGAGACAATTCGATCGAGCGGTTTTGCAGATGGTCGCGGAGCCACTGCGCCGCACCCTTGCCGTCAACACGACGGTAACAGATGAAGACGTGAATTGGTTCACTTGCTGACTCAGTTTCATCGGACATAATCGCCTCCCGGGTGTCTTTTCGATGCGTTTAGCGATTAATCTAAATTACGTAAATTACATCAGGCGATTTTTTCAGATTTGAAATACATCGCTCGGGAATTTATGATGTATGGACTCAGTTTATCGACACGTGAATTTTTAATGCTGTAGCCGATGATGCCTCGCAATATTTGAACGAGCAATTTTGGTGCCACTTTGTGGCGCTGCGAAGGAATCAGGCAAAAGGTTAATGTGATCCTATATAAATCAGGTTGGTTAGGTGAGAACAGATTATTTTGCCGAAACGAAACATAGGATTGAAAGGCTGGCAAATGTCGAGTAATTGGACAGTGATTTGCATAGTTGTTAGACAGTCCAGCTATTTTGTCAGCTGTTATGATGCCTGGAAGTTCGGCATAGATCCATTTCCCCCAGACGCTTGACATAATTCTTGCGATCTGCAACATCTTTGACGATTCTGCGTTTATCGATTCCCCTCAGGAATACATGATGCGGGGTCCCTGGGGCATCCAATCTGGCTCGACGTGGCATTCTGTTTATCCCTTGTAAGATATTGAGGAACGCCAATTTAGCATAAATTGGTTCGATTAGTCAACAACGTCCCTTATGGTTTCCTTATGATGACTACTTAGTTGACGATTTAGCTGAAGGCCGAGTTATGAAACGACAAATGATTTAAGCAAAGAGTCAAAAAATTTCTCTTACAATTAGAATTAATTAGACCTATGTTCCCTGCACAGTTCTGATTTATAATACATTGTGGCACTATTCTTGCTGCGGGAGGAAATCAAAAGCGCTTGCGTTCATAATGATCGCTCGATACGTGGATGAATCGCTGAGAAATGCAAATAATTTCGAACCGGAAAAGCTTTAATAATTCATTAGGTTCAAGATGTTAGGTTTTGAAAAGTAGAGGGGCTTTCCGAGTTTCGGGGCGTAATCGGAGAAACAAAAAATGAAGAGGAAAAGAAATCTTGTTAGCCATCAAATGCCTAAGCATGGGTTTTCCGCATGTCATCTTATTTTGGGGCTGTCACTCTGCCTAACTCTCGCTCTGTTAGCCGCACTCTCGGCAAGCGCTTGGCAGGCGAGTTTTGGATCTGGTGCTAAGAATGCGTCTGCTTCAGTAGAATCGACGAAAGAACCGGGCGCAACGAGCATCCTTGCGGCGATACACGCGAAGACCTCGCCGCTTCCCGAAGTCGATCGTCTGGATCGCAGCGCTTATGGCTTACAAGCCAAACTTGCAGACAAAGTCGGCGACGCGAGCCTAAGCGATGCGGACATCGAAGACGCTGTACTCGCTTGGGTCGAGGCAGAGTTGGCCCTAGACGGGGCACGCGACGCCGCGTGGTCCGCGCTGCCGAACCATTGGATAGGCGCGGCGCTGATCGACACCCCCATGCACCTGGCGCTACTCGATTTGCAGATTGAGTTGCGACGCCTTGTGGGACCGGTGTTCCACACACGCGTTCCCGATCTCATAAGCGACCGCGGATGTGCCGGGGATCTTGTGGCAGAACGGCTGATCTATCTATACGGCAGCGCCGCAGCTAGTGCTGTCCGCGTGGCCAACGCCAGGGGTGAGGATTCTGCCGCCGAGCACCTGGGACGCTTCGCTGTCCAAGTGGCCTGCCTAAGCACGAAACAGCTCTACAGCCTGGAGTATGCATTGTCAGACGGCTTTGACGCTGTGGCCGAACGTATGTCCCTGGCAGGACTGGAAGATTTGATTCCCGCTTTTGCACGCTTGGTGGCGCCGCTGCAGGTGTTGCTGCTCGACGCCACCAAGCACTGGGGCGAGCACTCCAGCGCCTGGCAATGGTTCAGCACATACGGACTAATATTAAGCGAAGACGTGCTGCACGCCGGCTGGACCACCGAAGAACTTTTGGTCTGGGACCGGCGATATGGCGTCCTGGTGGGCTTCCCGCACTGCGCGCCGGGCGCACGCGGTGCAGACTGCGTAGATCTGGAGCGTTTCCTATATTCCCTCAGCGATCCCCGTGCCCTCGGCATGGGCAACTGCGCGTTGGGAGCAATGCTCTCGCGAGGCCTGGATCCGTTGGGCAGCGAACAACTATACACCTGCCCTACACGCGCTTGTGGATCAACACTGAGCCCTGGTTGCCTACAAAGCTTTGGAGGCATAACCGCGGCCGGGATCCACTGTCAGGAAGAGTTACAAAACTTTCAGGTGGGTTTTCCGGGCACCTCTCCGTATTTCAATGCGGAACAGCGTGCGCTGCAAGATAAGTGGCCTCAGCTCGATCAGCAAGACCTCGCGCAAATGCAAAGCCTGTGCTATCACGCGAAGACTGATCTGCAGGGCGTCAACTTTTCACTGGAAGACTGCTTTGATTTCGACCTGAGCGCCAACAACCCCTTCGACCAACACATGGCCTGTGTGTCGGAGGCCCTGGGTTTGAATGAGGAGCCCGGCATTGGGGGTGAATTTGCCGGCGTGCCCCAAGGTTCCGAGTGCCGACGCTCCCTCACCAGCGGTGGTGAGGAAGAGGGCGGAACGCCAACGCCTTCCACCGGCAGTGGCAGCGGCGGTAGCGGCAGCAGTGATGGAAGCGGCCGTGGTGGTAGCAGTGGAGGCAGCGGCAGCACGGCCGGTAGCGGTAGCAGTGGCGGCAGTGGTAGCTCAGCCGGCAGTGGCAGCGGCGGCAGTGGCAGCGGCGGCAGTGGCAGCGGCGGTATCGAAACGCTGGACATCAAAGTGACGCACACCAGCTCGATCACCGATGAGAACGCGACGGATGCCCTCATCCAACACTTTCTGAAGAAACATCAGGAAGCCATCGCCGAACCGCGATCCATGACGGTGCCTAAACCGGAGCCCCCGGCTCCGCGCGGTCCCTGGGAAGCCCCTTTCCCTCCGCCCATGATGTGTGCCGACCTCGACTGTTCGGACAACTGCACCGGACTCGGTCAGCAGCTCGACGCTCTCAAGGATTGCAACGACGAGTTCCTGAACTCTTTGGCCGAAGCTTATCTGGGAGGCGGCAAGAAGGACGTGAAGCCCCGACTCGACATCGTTTCGAAGCCGAGGCCCGATGAAACGCCGCCAGGTGGTGACGCCAATCTAGCGCCTTGTCTGGGTGAGAACCTCCACCCCCGGACCCCCACCCAATGCGGCCTCGTGCTGTGTCCCGACGGCTTTCTCGCCAATCGTGTGGGTGAGGAATGCACCTGTGGCGAGAACATCCGCTTCGAAATCGTGCAAATCTGCACCACGGCCAGGTGTGCCGACGGCACACTGCCCGATGCGAATTGTCTGTGCAATCCCAACGAGGGTTATCAACCGCCTCTCCCACCCGAACCCGACCCGCTGTCCACGCGACAGAGCCTGAATTCCAAAGGCAGCGCGACACCGCCCACCCTGCGAAACGCTTTTGAAATGAATCCCGTCCATCGCGACGAGTATATGCCCGGAAACGGCCTCATTGGCTTGAAGGGCTTCTAAAGCCGAAGTTGGCGGGCGGGCGTGCTGCAAAACAGAGGGAGGGGACGATGAGCATTAGGAAAAAGCCGTTTATTGAAGGCCCCCTCGCTGTGGGCCTGGCCGCCGCCCTGACACACTGGCTACTCACAGTGTTCCTTCAGTATCAGAGTTTCCTGGCGCATCTCTTCCAGCCCGAAGATGGCATTAGCGCGCTGCTCTTCTTTCTCAAACTGCCTTTCTTGCAATTGGAACACGCCGTGGTTGCACTAGCTCTGGGCGCCGCGGCGGCTTTAGTCTGGAAATGGGCCCTGGGACGCTGGCTCTTTGTCGCGCTCTTCACGCTGTCGAATGCCTATCTGGTCGCCAACCAGATCGCCTATGGTATCTTCTTCGACTACTTACAATTCTCGCTCAGCGAAGGCCGCTTAGGCTCGTTGGGAGGTTTACTGGATTCGGCATTGGCCGAAACGAATATACTGATGGAACTCAACCCCCTACTCGCGCTGCTAGCTACAGTAGCCTTGATCGCCCTGCGGATACGTCAGTGTTTGGCGCGTGTCATTACCGCCTGCTTACCAAACCGAAACGGCCGCTTGGCTCCGGGAGTGCTCACTGTCTATTGTGTCATAGCGCTCCTGGCGATACACTCGGGCGAGAATCACAATCTCGACCATCATCCGCTCCTACGCTTGCTGAGCAGCACTTTCGGGAGCACAAATGCTATTCCCTCGCTCAGCGCAAGCGATCTGCCACTGCGCAGGCCCCTGGCCAATGCCCCGAAGGAAGATACTGCAGTCGGGGCCGGTCTAGAGGCGTTGAGAAAGAGCATACGAGGAGGCGGGTGGCGTCCCAACGTCATCCTGCTGGTATTGGAGTCGGTGGGAACAGGGCAACTATTCGAGGGTGGTCGCTTGCATCCGCGGCGTACGCCGAACCTGGCGCAGCTGGCCACTTCGAGCGTGATCTTCGACTCGCTCTACACAAGTTTTCCGGGACGCTTCGCGCCAATATTTCTCTACTGAGCGGAGGGCGTACGCTCACCTGGGGTAGTGTTTTTCGAGAGCTCTCCTATGCTTACGCCGGTCCCACCTACGCCGAACGCTGTGTGCGCTGGTATGTGCGGAGCAACGAAGACTACGTCGCGCATCTGGTTGGCCACGAATACCCCGGCAAGCGCGGCCTCCCTGTCAGCGACCTCAACTCGTCCGGACCGAAAATGCTGGCCATCGGTCAGCGCAACGCGGATGGCCGTTTTAATCGCATGCAAGAGATTTCGCCGGATTCCAGAGTAATTGCCTTCACGCAATGAATGCCCTACACCGAGGACAAGCCCATACGTTACGAATGGATTTCGCCTCAGGGCAAAGTCCACGCCTCCGTTTTCACCGTCAAATCTGGTTGGTCGTCCACCTGGGTCCGCCATATTGTCCCCACGCCTCTGGAGGAGGGCACCTGGCAACTCGCGCTCTTCGTTGAAGACCGACAAATCATCACCGGACGCTTTGTTGTCTCGGCCAAGCCGACTCTGTTGGGGAAACTCTAGCCAAACGAGATCGATGAAACAGTCTACGAGGAATCTTTTGGGGACATCCCCGGAGTATTTCACAATTTTGTGAAAAATATTTCACAATTATATAACCTTTTTTACCGATATTATTCTTCTGTCAACACCCCAAACTGATTTAACTTCCTAATATTTATTAGTATTATCACAAGTGATGGATTCTGCATGATTTTTGCATCTAAAATAGTGATTAAATAGCGAATGGTTCCATTGGGAGTTGTATCCCTGATCTCATATTGAATTTGGACTGTGGTTGCTCTGCTCTCGTGCCTTTGTTTTTTGGCTACTCCTCAAGTTCGGCTACTCCTCAAGTTGTTGAATCGTTCTAGCATCTAATCCAACTGGATCATCGCAACAGCCCTGTACCCAAGAAATATTCACCTCAAAAGGTTTTCTGTTTTATATATAAAAACGTAATGAAGCGCCCTATTGCCGTACGCCCTTTCAACGTTCCGATTACGTTGTTTTGGATACCTTCGGTGAAGCATTGGAGATTATTTTGAATGTGGTCTTGCGGGATGTCAGTTCGACAATCCCGCATCCCAGTCGACCAGAAAAAAATAGGTTTAAGTAGAAGGAAGATATAAGGAATTAAGAAGATTGTGGTGCTCTAATTCGCACTATTAATCGTCATTGGTACTGTCGGAACGGCAGGTGCGGTGTTTATCTGATGTCTCCGACCCACTCTAAAGTAACGATATCTGCAGTTTTAGATTATACGATTACCATAAAAAAAATTAGAAAAAGCCTCTCACGTTTAACGTAAGGGGTGTAGGAGAGGAGTGAGAGATGAAACGTTTTCTCGTGATTATTGCATTGATGACTTTGTTGTTTGGTGCAGCGGGGCAAGCAGATGCTTTACCTTTTTCTTCTTCAAACCTATCCGTGGCGGTTTCAGACCTTGGATCAATTACATTCGTAGATTTCAACAACCTTTCACTGGAAGCCACGCTCGTGGAAAAGACATTCGATAACCTAGACCCGATCAGTGCAATAATTAGTTATACCTCCGCCGATCTTGACTTCACTAATCCGAGTAATGGTTTTCGTTTTATCGAACGTATCACCAATAATACTGGTTTTACATGGACCGATTATCATATTGAGGTTGAGGTTTCCACCGGTGGTTTTCTAAATCAGCAAGGTCCTTTGTCAGGAGACGCCGGCGTTCCCAATCAAGCTCAGACAGATTACGACTCACCCACCATAGGCCAAATAACCCAAGTTGATGATTTACCGAGCATCGCGACGATTACGGGTGGCCTAGTTCTGGACATTGATTTGTTTACCCCTATCTTAGACAATGAAGTACTCGAAATTCATTTTGACCTCCGCGGATTAGCTGCAGATGGAGAGTTCACCCTAACGCAAAATCCCACCATTGCCTCGATACCCGAACCCGCCACCATACTCCTTTTTGGCTCCGGTTTGCTCGGTCTTGCGGCCGGATTCAGGAAAAAGTGGTGTAACAAGGGGTAGTGAAGGGTATAGGCTATCTTTCTTGATACCGAATTCAAGGCGGGGTCAACTGGCTCTGCCTTTTCCCTTAAAGACATCTTTTCGACGGTAAAGAGTCTATTCTAAGGCCAAATAATGGCCTTGTTTTTAAGTTCATGCCTTAGTTGTCAACGTTCTACCTTGGTCCACCACCACAATGTTTGTAGTAGCATTACAATCAATTTTCTCTATCTAGCCATTTGTACCCATAGCTGATCCACTATCCCCCGTAATCCCGGATTACTTAAACAATGCCAGCATCTAGTCCGAATAGAGTGCCTGATCTAGTTACTTTAGGCCTAAAAAAAGTTGCCTGTGTCTGTCCACTTTAACGATATCATAATTTGACAGTACGATGATGCTATGGTATTTTGCCGCTATTAATTAGACATTGTTAACCTTAATGCAGTTTTTGCCATGGCATGTAAAAAAACCCATTCTTCAAATCAGAGAAGTGGGTTTTTTATTTTGGTTTTGTAGATGAATTATGGATTTTCCTTTAGGTTAACAAAGAGCAAAAGATAACAGTCAGAAGAGTTATACTATATTGTGGAAACCAATACCCTCTTGAATCTTCGGAAGTTTTTAGCCCCTGAAATAGTTTATGGAGAAGGTGCTCTGGAATTGGCCGGTCGCCATGCGATTAACTTCGGTGCAACAAAGGTTTTTATGGTTACCGATCCTGGTATCCAAGAAGCGGGTTGGACTTCAAAAGTCGAAGCAAGTTTGCAAAAATCGGGCATCTCGTATGTCACCTTCAGTGATGTTACACCCAATCCAAAAGATTACGAAGTCAGGGCAGGTGCTGATGTTTGTATGAATGAAGGCTGTGATCTAATAATCGCAGTCGGTGGGGGCAGTCCGATGGACTGCGCAAAAGGGATCGGTGTCGTCATGGGCAACCCAGAAGACATTGTTGAGTTTGAAGGAGTTGACGAAGTTCCCAATCCGGGACCACCCTTCATCTTTATACCAACGACTGCTGGGACCTCTGCGGATGTGTCACAGTTTGCCATTATTACCGATACTTCTCGAAAAGTGAAAATAGCTATTATCAGCAAAATGGTCATTCCCGATATTGCACTGGTCGACCCGAGGACGACGGTGACGATGTCGCCGGAATTAACGGCAGCCACCGGAATGGATGCACTTTGCCATGCGTTTGAGGCTTTTGTATCAAATACATCATCACCCCTTACCGACATGTCTGCCCTCTCGTCAGTAAAGTTGATTGTGGACAACCTACTTGGAGCTTACCAAAATCCGACAAATATGACCTATCGCAATAACATGATGATGGCCAGTTTAATGGCAGGCCTATCATTCTCGAATGCTAGCCTCGGGCTGGTCCACGCAATGGCTCACGCACTTGGAGGAGCATTGGATTTAGCGCACGGTGAGTGTAACGCAATGCTTTTGGAAAAGGTTATTCGTTATAACTATAAGGCAGCTTCTAAAAAGTATGACCAATTGGCGAAGGTGATGGAAGTAGAAATTGATGAGTACGAACCTTCGGAAAAGGCATTAGCCCTTTCCAGGCGGGTTGCATCTCTCCGAAAACATCTTGGGATTACACAGCGATTGATTGACATGGGCGTATCTTTTGATGATCTCCCAAGATTGGCAGGCTATGCGTTTAAAGATCCCTGTTTAGCTACAAATCCACGAACGGCAATGCCGGATGATATAGAAAGAATCCTTAAACAAATCTATGATTAATCGTAGTCATATGTATGAGTTTGGTTTTAGTGCTAAAAATGGCTGATACCGGTAATAAAACAACCTATAAATCGGCACGTGAAAAATTCTTGGGCCTGAGCCTGGAATCCACCCGTAAGAGTTACTATCCGCAACTTCAAAAACACCTCGAAGTCGCCAGAGAAAATGAGAAACGGTTACAATTGCTTATCGATAATCTACCCGCCCGGATATCTTATGTGGATTCTAAAGAACGTTATGTATTCGTAAATCGCGAGTATGAAAAAACGTTTGGATTAAATCGCGATCAAATGGTTGGAAAATCTGTGGAGACGATAGTCGGCCGGGACAACTATGTCAATATCAAGCAACACATGCATGATGCGCTTTCTGGAAAAAATGTGCAATTTGAGATGACCTTCACCGGACCAAAAGGCGAAACCCAATGGCGTGAAGTAAGCTATGTGCCGGACACCAATCATAGGGGAGAAGTATCCGGGTTCTATGTTCTATCCATTGACCTGACAGAAAAAAAACGAGCCGAGCAGGAAAAGCTTAATTTGGAGGCTAAACTGCGACAGGCCCAGAAAATGGAATCCATAGGGACATTGGCCGGTGGGGTTGCCCATGATTTCAACAATATTCTTGGAATTATTCTTGGTAATGCCGAACTGATAATGGATGATTTTCCTGAATGGAACCCGGCCAAATACCATCTTGAAGAAATTAAAAAAGCCAGCCATCGCGCGAAAGATGTTGTCCGTCAGCTCCTGAGTTTTGCACGCAAAACAGAACTGGAGAAAAGACCAATCAATATCGTTCACGTTGTCAAGGAGTCGCTCAAGTTGCTTCGATCTTCAATTCCGACCAGTATTGAATTTCACATGAATATCCCAAAAGATGTTGATACAATTCTGGCAGATCCCACTCAAATCAATCAAATTCTTTTAAACCTTTGCACCAACGCTTATCATGCCATGCCGGACGGAGGTACGATTGAAGTTATCTTGAAGAATATGGAACTTGGCGACAGAGCGGCTGCTCGGTATCGTGATCTAAATCCGGGAAGATATGTCAATCTAACGGTAAGCGATACCGGGCACGGTATTCCCGAGGCAGAAATTGACCGAATATTTGAACCTTATTTTACGACCAAGGAGATTGGAAAAGGCACAGGGATGGGGTTGGCAGTTGTCCATGGTATCGTCAACCGACTTGATGCTGTCATAACTGTTGCCAGCGAAGTAGGTCAGCGGACTACTTTTAATATCTATTTCCCCGTGATTGGAAAAAAAGCGGCCCAAAAAATCCAAACGGAAGAAGAACTTCCTAAGGGGAGCGAAAGGATACTGTTTGTTGATGATGAAGAATCAATGGTTAAACTAGGAAAAATCAGACTGGAACGATTGGGATATCAGGTTGAGGCCACGAAGAATCCTTTGGAAGCCCTGGAATTATTCCACGCCGGACCCGATCAATTTGATCTGGTGATTACCGACATGACCATGCCTAACCTAACCGGAGATAAACTTGCCCATTTGGTTAAGAAAATCAGGTCGGATGTGCCGGTGATTTTATGCACTGGATTTAGTGAAAAGGTTGATGGCCATATAGAAGACTTGGATATTGACAGCTTTCTAATGAAGCCGATTGAAAATGCAGAACTGGCAAAAACCATTCGGAAGGTGCTCAATGGAGTAGTAAACTCAAGGCAAGAGTAATCTTTGGGATTTGTACCAATCCGCCTTTTTGCTAAAAAGCATCTTTGGTTTCGAAGTCAAAAAGGTGCATGTGGTTCATGTCCAAGATCAGATCCAAATGCATTTGTGGCTTGGCCTGGGTTTGGGGCTCCACGCGGGCCGTCAGTTGTGATGCGCCGCAGGTTGCCAGCAAAACCACCTCTGATCCAATCGGTTCGACAACTTCGATCAACGCATTGAGTCGTTGTCCACCCGGGAACGGTCCTTTGATTGTATAATCGAAGATATGCTCCGGTCGAATTCCGAGAATCACATCTCTATGTCCGGCGCGTCGATATCGCTCATGCAATTGGTTGGGAATAGTCAGGCCAAGATTTTCACCGACTGCCAGCAAATCACCACTGTCATCGGTCACGCGAACTGGCAGAAAATTCATGGCAGGACTGCCGATGAATCCGGCGACAAAAAGGTTGGCGGGGTTTTTGTAAACCTCCATCGGACTGCCAGCTTGCATGATGACACCTTCATTCATCACGACGATGCGGTCGGCCAGTGTCATGGCTTCTATCTGGTCGTGGGTGACGTAGACAATGGTTGTTTCAAGGCGCTGGTGAAGTCGGGCCAACTCCGCCCGCATTTGAACCCGCAGCTTTGCATCCAGATTGCTCAAGGGCTCATCGAAAAGAAACACCTGGGGATGGCGAACAATGGCGCGCCCCATCGCTACCCGCTGCCGCTGTCCGCCCGACAATTCTTTGGGCTTTCTTCGTAAAAGCGCTGCGATTCCCAACATATCGGCAACCTCCTTGACGCGCACATCGATCTCCGCTTTGGGAATTTTGCGTTGCTTCAGGCCGAAAGCCAGGTTTCTAAAGACGGACATGTGGGGATAAAGGGCATAATTTTGAAATACCATGGCGATATCGCGATCTTTCGGCCGGACCTTCGTCACCAGTCGCTGCCCGATGTAGACATCTCCTTTGCTGACTTCTTCCAAACCGGCGATCATCCGCAGTGTGGTCGTTTTGCCGCACCCCGAAGGGCCGACCAGAACGAGAAACTCTCGATCGGCGGCAGTTAAATTAATATTGTCTACCGCCAGGTTTTCCCCGTATTTCTTAGTCACATCCTCGAGCCTGATCTCAGCCAATCTTTCCCCCTATTTTCATTATTATAAAAAGAGCTTAACGACAACACATCCAAACACTATCTTTGAATGAGATATCTAGTGCTTTTACCGTTCAACATGAATTAAAAAGCCACAACCGTCATCTTTTGATTTGCAGCGGACTCCTTCTCAATCCATCAAAAATCCACCGTTGACATCAAGGATTTCACCGGTGATAAAATCGGCCTTGGCCGATGCTAAGAATAAAACCGCATCGGCTACTTCATGCGGCTGCCCCAATCTTTTTAGCGGAATGGCCTCGATAATCGTTTTTCGCTTTTCATCGGACCATTCGGCACTCATTTCAGTCTCGATGGCGTGGGGCGCAACTCCGTTGACATTGATGCCGTAACCCGCCAGCTGGCGGGCTAAAGTTTTAGTCAGCGCATCGATGGCGGCTTTCGAAGGACCGTAACCCGGCGCCGATGTAATATCACCCGTTTTGCCCGCTATTGAAGACACATTGACAATTTTTCCCGAGCGCTGTTTGATCATCAACTCGGCGGCTGCCCGACAACAGTTAAAGGTGCCTTTCAGATTCACGGCCATCACCTGGTCCCAATCTTTCTCGCTGACCGTTTCGATCGATCCCCGGCGTATGATTCCGGCGTTGTTTACCAAGATGTCGAGCCGTCCAAAGGCCTCGTCCGTGAGTTGCATCATGTTTTCAACCTGGTCGGATTGGCTGACATCAGCCTGGCTGGCAATAGCTTTGATCCCTTTCTGTGATATGGCGGCGGCCAGGTCCGCAAGCTCTTTTTGCGGCAGAATGTCGTTGACAATGACATGCGCGCGCTGATCCCCAAACGACATGGCGATTGCCCGGCCGATGCCTCGGCCGGCGCCGGTCACTAAAGCTACCTTGCCTTCAAACATGGTCTTAGTCTCCCAAAATGAAAATCAGCGGATTTAAAACAATGGATGGTCTCCGTTTGCCGGACTGCAGCCCGCAATGCACACCACGCAACCCGGTCTATTCCTTGACGGCTCCGGCAGTCAAGCCTTGAACCAGAAGTCGCTGTAAAAAGATATACAGCAAAATGGCCGGCATCCCTCCCATCAGCGAGCCTGCCATCAGCATGGGCCAGATAATTCGAAATTCACCGACCGTGCGGGCAATGCCCAGCGTGACGGTAATCATCTGCTCACTGCTCGTCAAACACAGGGCCCACAGCAAATCGCCCCAGGCCAGTAAAAATGCAAATAATATCGTTGCGACCATACCCGGTGCCACGACCGGCAAAACAATTTTAAAAAATACCCCCACCCGGGAACACCCGTCGACCATTGCCGATTGGTCGAGTTCTTGCGGTACTTTGTCGATAAAGCCCTTCATCATCCAGGTGGAAAAGGGCAGACAAATCGTCAAAAAGGCGATGATCAGACCGGAGCGGGTGTCGTAAAGCCCGATTCGGCTCAGAATTTTAAAATAAGGGCCGACCAGCAAAACCCCCGGCAGCATTTGGGTTGCCAGGAAGAAGCCGATTAGAAAACGCCTGCCTCTGAAAACGAATCTGGAAAAGCCGTAACCGGCGAAGGCCCCGAAAAAGGTTGAAAGAACGGCCGTGGCTAACGAAATTATGGTGCTGTTAAAAAAATAGGTGGCGAAATTTTTGCGGATCCAGATTCCGACATAACTATCTACCGTCAGTTGAAGCGGCATCCAGGTTGGCGGGATCCGAAAAGCTTCGGCTTCAGTCTTCAAAGACGTGGACAGCATCCAGGCGAACGGAATGAGACAGTATATACAGACTGCGATAAGGAATAGCCAAATGAGGATTTTGGTTATAATGTTGCCGGCTGAATTCTTTGCAGTTACCATTGCCTTATTCTTCCTGGCTAATCATCCATATATAGGGCAGACTGATCAGCAACAATACGACGGTCATGACCACTGAAATCGCCGATGCATACTCAAAACGGAAAAATTGAAAATACTGCTTGTAGGTATAGGTGGAGAGGACTTCAGTCAATACCCCCGGTCCGCCCTGGGTCATGGATTGAATCAGTCCAAAGCGCCGTACTTCCCAGACGATATCCAGTGCCAGGGCGACAACGATCATTTTTCTCAATCCAGGCAGGGTGATATGAATAAATTGCTGCAGCCAGGGAGCGCCATCGAGCTCGGCCGCTTCATACAGATGTCTGGGGATCGCCTGGAGACCGGCCAATAAAATCAGCATGACAAAGGGAAAGCCACGCCAGAGGTTGACCAGGATGACACTGATCATGGCCAGTTTGGGGTTTGAGAGCCATTCGACCGGATTTTCGATCAAACCGATTTTGAGCAGTAAGTCATTCAGTGCGCCATAGATGGGATCATACATCCATTTCCAGACAATTCCGGCAACCACATCCGGCACCACCCAGGGCAGCAACGCGATGATGCGAAAAAGCGGCTTGGCCGGCAGGGCGGTATTCAAAATCATGGCCACGGCCAAACCGAGAACCATATGCAGCAAAACACTGCAGGCCACAAAAATTCCGGTATTCCAAAATGTGGTTGAAAAATATGGATCTTTAAGCAGGTAGGCATAGTTGGCCAGCGTGTAAACGGCATCATCCGGCTTTTCAGTTTCAAAGCTGTATAATATGCTGGTTACGGCCGGCCAACCCAGGACCAAAATGAGCAATATTACGCCCGGCAGAACAAATACCATCCACATCTGGCGGTCTTTTAGCCACATTTTTCGTTTCCTGTTTTGCGATGAGGCATCTGCAATTCGGGCCTTGATTTTATTGGCAACAACTACAGGTCATTAACTTCCTTCTGCCTCATTGTTTATGCTACTGGGGGCTACCTTAGCGCTCTAATATGGCATTGGTTCTTTCATGGGCCTCGGACAGTGCTTTGGCGGGAGGTTTCATGCCCACAATCGATTCCTGCAGCGAGGTCGTAAACGTGTCCATAATTTCAGGCCATTGCTTTATCTGAGGTTCAACCTGACCGTGGGGCAGCTGGGAAGCCATTACGCTGGCGAATTTATCATTCAAAATCTCCGGTGCAACCCCGCTGACATCCTTGCGGGCCGAAGTCACCCGGTTGTCTTTAAACCATTTAAGTTCCATCTCCTTGCTGGTGATAAATTTCAGCAGTTCCCAGGCTTCATCCGGATGCTTTGTGTTGGGACTCATCACCCAAGAGCTTAACCATATGGCAGTGGCCGGCTTTCTTTTCATGGGTGCCGGAGCGCAGCTAAGAACTTCAAAGGCATTCAGATCGGGATTGATTTTGTTGACGATGGGCGGGGTCCAGCCCGATCCCAGAATCATGGCGACTTTTTTCTGGGCCAACTGGGTGCGCACATCCTGTGGACCCATGGCCGTCAGGCCGGGCGGGACGACTTTGTGCTCGGTGTAAAGGCTGGCGAAAAATTCAAATGCCTCGCTGGCTTCAGGCGAATCCAGCGCGGAATGCTTCATGTCCGTTGTCAGATAATCCGCGCCGAAACTCCAGATGAACGGTCCAAAGCGCAGTGAAAATCCCGGGCTTTTGGCACCCACGGTGCCAAATCCCCATTGATCGACTTTGCCGTCACCGTCCGTATCGCGGGTCAGTTTTTGAGCGTAGGCCAGAAATTCATCCCAGGTTTTGGGCGGTTTGTCGACATCCAGTCCAGCAGCTTTAAACATATTGGTGTTGTAGAACAACACCATCGTCATATAGTCGCCGGGCATGGCATGCATTTTGCCGTCATGCTGCATCAACTTCAAGGGCAGGGGATACCAGGCGTCCAGGAATCCGGAACCTTCCTTCTCAATAAACGGTGTTAGATCCTTGGCAAAACCCTTGCTGAAAAACATCGGCAGTGAGAAGGCGTGCACATGGAATACATCCGGCGCCCGTCCGGCAGCGGATTCCACGGTATATTTGGTTTCTTTTTCCTTGTAGGAGACCGGTTCCATAACCACTTTAATATTCGGATGTCGTTTATGAAAAATATCCATGGCTTCATTCAACGATTTATTCCACACATCTTCGGTTAGATGCCAGTCGGAAAATCGCAGCGTCACTTGTTCTCCCATCACTGAACTCAACGGGAGCAAGAGCAAACACATGATCACCGGTGCAACAATAAATACCGTTTTTTTCATTTTTACACCCTCCTTTTTGTTGAATTGGGCTTTAAGAAATGGCTCCCGATAATTAATTGGGTTATCACCTCCTCTCCGGTTGGAACATTGTTTTCAGCAGCACCATTGCCTACTACCGCTATATAACACAGTGTATTTGACGATCGCAAGCGAACTCTTAGACTTAAATCTGTCGATTCTTACCTTATTGTTCCCGGCATTCCAGTATTCCAAATGTTTCACTACGTTATCAACTATCGGTGAAAAGAAAAGCAAAGGGTCACATCATAGTGAATTTTCTTTTGCTATTCACTATTCAAGCTTTGACACTTACTTTTTTCGCATGAATTACAAAACACAAGTTATTAAACTATGTCAACAACGTCCCGGACTTAACCATGAATTGCAAAACACAAGTTATTCAACTTAGTCAACAACGTCCCCGACTTACGGGCTCTCTGGGCCAGAATTTTTTCTCTTGATGTCTAACCATGCCGGCATGCTTGAAACCGTTGCTAATTGCGAGCAGATGCTGAATGATCAATCCATGCTATTACACTTCAAACGTCAGAATGAGAAGCGGCTTTTTGCTTCAAATTAAGCCAATTCCTGGCCCATTGCCAAGCCCTGCCATCGATGACCATTAGTCCTAGGAAGATACACACCATTCCCATATACTCCAAGACTTTGACCGTCTCCCCCAAAACGCCGACTCCCAACAACAGGGCACTGATGGGAATCAGGAATGTGACCAGCAGCACATTGGTGGCTCCGGCGGCCGCCAGAATGCGAAAGTAGAGCAAATAAGCCGCTGCCGTACTGATGACGGCGATACCCAGGACCGCCGCGGCGGCTGCCAGGGAGGGGCTGATAGACCAGGGCGCATCAATTACCATGGTCAACGGAAACATCAGGACACTCGAACAAATCAGCATGCCGGCTGAATTCACAACAGGGGATCTATTCTTGAACCGCTTGCCGAACACCCCGGCCAGGCTGTAGGAAAGCGCCGCTCCGATTACCGCCACCTGGCCTAAACCGCGCCAGCTGAAGCCGTTTTTGATCTCTGGTTTCATCATAATATACACGCCTAAAAAGCCAATCAGCACACCGCAGATTTTGCCTGGTGTCAGACGCTCGTCCGAGGTCAGCAAGTGGGCGGAAAGCACCGTAAAAATCGGCGTGGTGGCGTTTAATATCGATGCTACGCCGCTGTCGATGCGCGTCTGGCCCCACACGATCAGACTGAAAGGGATGGCATTGTTCAGAGCGCCCATCACGGCAAATGCGCCCCACACGCTGAGCGAACCCGGCAGACGCTGTCCGCTGATATAGACCACACCAACCAGGACCAAGGCTGCCAAGGTGACCCGCAGAAAGACCAGGGTAAATGGGTGAAAACCACGCAAGGCAATTTCCGTGAAGAAAAAAGAGCCTCCCCAAAAAATTGAAAGCAGCATCAGCATACCCCATTCAGTCGGTTTCATTGAACTCATTATCTTGGCCTCCCTTGATCCTTTATTCCTATCAGCAGCGGCGACTTTTAAAATTCGACCTGATTCTGTTTAAACCAATAACAAATAACGAATAACTTTCCGTTGGTTTTTCGTTCAATTGAGGCACCAATATAATCTGTTGCAGATTCGTTTTCCATCCGATTCTTGCGGTGAGATTGAATTTTTTTCTGAAATACAGGGATGAACAAAATCAGTCGTCGGGATATCGTTGAAGTTTACCTGCGGCTGGCTCTTACAATATTGGGGTAGGGTGGTCTCGACCCACAGTTGACAAATGAATACCGCGATGAATGGTGGGCACAGCCCACCCTACGATAAGTAATTTTACGACGTATGGAGTGATATTCAAATTGCCGCCAAATTGTTTTACACCAGAAACTCCTTGCCGTCTTCGGCATATTCGAATTCCAGGCTATCCAATCGCCCGAGCATATCATCACTCATATGCGTGAGAACAATCCGCTTGCAATTCAGGGCCGGGTAATGCTCCAGTAGGGTGCGGTAGTTCAAATGATTTTTCATCTTTTTTTCGTAAAAGTAGGTCTCGGCGATAAACAAGTCCGCGCCGCTTGCGATGTCGACCAGGCTGTCGCTCCATTCCGTGTCGCCGGAATAGGCAATGGTTTTGCCGGAACACGCCACCCGCAAGGCATAAGACGGCACTCCGCTGCCGTGAATAACGGGCGCGGCCGTAACTGACAGCCGACCGATGGTGGTGGGGGTGCTAGCTGGAATTTCGAGGTAGGATATCTCAAATTTTTGCTTTATACCGGAAGATCCCGGGAACATCACCTCCATGGCCTGGTAAATGCGGTCTTTAAGACCGGGGGGACCGGCGATGATCAGAGGCGCCGTGCGTCTTGAAATCAACTGGGAGTCGAGAATGAAAAACGGTATGCCGGCAAAATGATCCCCGTGCAAATGGGTAATGAGAATGGTCTCGATATCGAGCGGACTGACGCCAAACTGTTTCATGGAAATCAGGGCTGATGCTCCGCAGTCAATCAGAAAGTTGGCCTTCCCGGATTTTACCGCGATGCAGGTTTGAAACCTGCCGCCGCTTCCGAAGGCATCGCCGCAGCCTAAAAATTTGACGGATACCATGGTAATATTTAGCTCCTTTTTACTCAAGGTTTCAGGTGTCAGGTGTCAGCGCTACCGCTGGCCTTAAAAGCTGCCAGTTTAAAAAAAAAGAAACTGATGAACATCCAACATCGAACTTCCAACTTCATCCTTTCTCCGGCGTGCATTAAAGTCAATCCCTCTGGATCTGGAGCACTACTCTTAGACATGTGGCAGACCGACATAATTCTCCGCCAGGCTGCGCGCCGCGGCTTCGGAGCTGCAGACGTATTTCAATTGGGCCTGCTGCAGTCGGCCCCTGAATCCGTCATCCTCGGAATAGCGGTGCAGCATCCTGGTCATGAAGGCCGAGAAATGCTGGACGCGCCAGACCCGGTCAAGGCAATTGGCGGAATATTGATCCAGCAGATCGCCGGAGCCCTTGCCATACCATGTGATGAACGCCTCGGCCAATTTGTGCACGTCGTGCACGGCCAGGTTCAATCCCTTGGCGCCCGTGGGGGGGACGATGTGGGCGGCGTCCCCTGCCAGAAACAAGCGGCCGTACTGCATGGGCTCGACGACGAAGCTGCGCATAGGGGTGATGCCCTTTTCCAATACCGGACCGGTTTTAAGGGTCCAGCCGTCAGCAGTGGCCATGCGTTCGCTGAGCTCGTGCCAGATGCGATCGTCGGGCCAATTGTCGAGGTCTTCATCGGGCGCGACTTGAATGTACAAGCGACTGATTTCCGGCGTCCGGAGGCTGTGTAGGGCGAATCCCCGATCGTGGTAGGCGTATACCAGCTCTTCGGTGGATGGCGCCACGGCTGCCAGGATTCCCAGCCAACCAAAGGGATATACGTGGTGATAAGTCCGCAGCACACCGGCCGGAATCGACTCCCGGGACACGCCATGGAACCCGTCACAGCCGGCAATGAAATCGCAGCTCAATTCGTAGGCATGCCCGTCTTTTTGGTAATTCAGTACGGGACTGGATGAGTCGATGCCGGACAGGCTCACCCCATCGATTTCAAAGTGAACCGCACCCCCGGCAGCCAGCCGGGCATCGATCAGGTCTTTGACGACTTCCCGCTGACCGTAGATCCAGATCGAGCGGCCGCCGGTGAGATCGCTCATGGCTATCCGATGGCCCCGGCCATTGAAGCGCAATTCGATCCCGTGGTGCACCAGTCCCTCACGCTTGAGCCGATCGCCAAGCCCCGTGTCACAGAGCAAGTCAAACGTGCCTTGCTCGAGAACGCCGGCCCGGACGCGTTCTTCGACGTATTTGCGGCTGCGCGCCTCGAGGATAACCGAATCGATGCCCTTCAGGTGCAGCAAATGGGAGAGTAACAGGCCGGACGGTCCGGCTCCGATGATGCCGACTTGCGTCTTGTTTTTCATTGGGAGAACTCCTTTTTTGTGGAGGTTCAAGGTTTGGAGGTTCAAGGTTTGGAGGTTCAAGGTTCAGAGGTTCAGGGTTTAGAGTTTAGAGGTTGAAGGTTCAGGGTTCTGAGGTTCAGGGTTCAGAGGTTCAAGGTTCAGGGTTCAGGGTTTAGGGTTTAGGGTTCAGAGGTTCAAGGTTCAAGGTTCAGAGGTTCAAAGTTCAGGGTTCAGGGTTCAGAGGTTCACGGTTCATAGGTTCGAAGTTCTGGGTTCGAACGTTCCGTGTTCTAAGTTCAGAGGTTCTTTGCAAATTTTGAAGTAAAGTAGTCGGTCTATTCTACAAGGTTCACTGATCTAAATAGTAGGGCGAGCCTCCATCCCGATAGATTCGGACCTAGGTACGCTCGGAATATGGTCCGCACAGCTGCCGACCCGACTTTAATTCAATTCAGAGTCCTATAAACATCAAGCTTAATTGCTGATGAAGATCGATTTCCGTTAATTAAGCTGTGATCGCTAGACCGAGAACTTCTGAGCTACCGCTGTGAACCTTTGAGCCTCAAGACCCTTGAACCTAAACCCCATTTCTAACCAATACCAGTTCTAAAGTCAACTTTTCGATTACGTCTCTATCCTTATGAATGCCGGGCTTTAGAAAGCTACCCATTCAGTTTTGCTATCTTTGTGAAGCAATGTCATACGATCAAAAAAAAAGATAGAATACCGCAAATCTTCAATCTTCAATCTTCACTTCCCCGGACTAGCGGGATCACCGCTATGCGGCGACCGGCTTGTCCGAGTTAGGCTTCTACTGCAATCACACGGGCCTCATTCATTGGCATACCACTTGATAATTCGCGGCCAATGTTTAGATTGCAGTTATGCTTTTTTCTTGACGTTCAGCCTTATAGGGGCGATCAGCCGTGCCTGACGAAAAATATAAAACAGGAATGCAAATCCGTAAATCCGTGCTCGGTGAAGACCACGTTCGCCGGGCTGAAGCCAACAAATCGGATTTTGACGAAGACTTCCAGCGCCTCATCACCGAAACCGCCTGGGGAGCCGTCTGGGCCAGACCCGGCCTGGATAAAAAAACAAGGCATCTGCTCACCATCGCCATGCTGGCAACCCTGGGCCAACATGAGGAACTGGCCATGCACATCCGGGCCACCCGCAATACCGGCGTTACCCGGGAAGACATTAAAGAGGTTCTGCTGCAGGTCGCCGTCTATGCCGGTATCCCGGCCGCCAACGCAGCGATTGCCGTTGCCAAGCGGGTGTTGGCGGAGATGGATTAAATTGGGTAATTGGGTATTGGGTACTGGGTATTGGGTATTGGGTACTGGGTATTGGGTACTGGGTATTGGGTAATGGATGCTGGAAGCTCAAAGCTGAAAGCTCAAAGTCAAAGGAATTGGTCGATTTTATTGCATTGGGAAACGAGGGGCGGGATTAAAAAGGTATTCGGTATTCGGCAATCGGTATTCGGTTTTAAGCGGACCGCTAACGGCGTTCGGTGCACGGACATAGTAATTGGCTTTTGGCATTCGGCTTTGGGTATAGGCTTGATGGTCGAGGGCGGTCGGTGGAAGGTCGGTGGGATTCGGTATTCGGAATTCGGTGCACGGCAAAAAAAGAAGCTGTAAAAGGGCATAGTGGCTTGTGGCTTCTTTTCAATCCAAAATCCGAAGTCCGCATTCCGCATTCCGCAATCGAAAGCCTCTGTCATCTGTTCTCTGCCTACTGACTCTTGATTTCTCCATCAGCCGAAGTGAGGAGGTGGACCATGAATCTGAAGATCAAACGTTACGGACCGCGGGATTGGGGGGTGCATCCACCGTATCTATATGAACACTATCGATCCACACCGCTGCGTTCACCGCGTAAACCGCTCATACCGCTGACTCAAACCCTATCCGAACTCACCGGCCCCGTATATGGACATGAGGCCGTTCAGCCTGGCGATGACGATTTGACGACCAATGCGGGCCGGGGCGGTGAGGCGATCGGGGAGCGGATCATCGTCACCGGCCGCGTGTTGGAAGAAGACGGCCGGCCGGTGCCCAACACCCTGGTCGAAGTTTGGCAGGCCAATGCCGCCGGACGTTATCCCCACAAGCGGGACCGCCACGATGCTCCCCTTGATCCCAATTTTACCGGTGCCGGTCGCTGCCTGACCAACGAGAGAGGTGAATATCGATTCGTCAGCATTCGGCCGGGTCCGTATCCCTGGGGTAATCATTACAATGCCTGGCGTCCCTCCCACATCCACTATTCACTTTTCGGGCAGGCTTTCGTGACCCGTCTCGTAACCCAGATGTATTTCCCTGGTGATCAGTTGCTGCCGCTGGATCCCATCTACAACGGAATCCCGGATGAAAAAGCCCGGCAAAGGCTGATTGCCAAATTTGCTCACGATGTGGCCGAGCCCGGCCGGGCGCTGGGATATCGATTTGACATCGTGCTCAGAGGGCGCGAGGAAACCCCATTCGAGGTGCGAACATGAAACCTTACAATCCGATGAAGGTCCAAAGCCCGTCCCAGACGGTCGGCCCCTATTTTGCGCAGGGGCTGCTGCGTGAGGGCGATCAGGTATTCACCAACGTTCTAGTTTCAGAAAATACGGTAGGCGAGCGAATCCGGATCCAGGGATGTGTCCTGGATGCCGAGGGACGCCCCATAGAAGATGCCATGATCGAGATCTGGCAGGCCAACAGCCACGGACGTTACAATCACCCGCTGGATGAGCAGGACAAGCCGCTCGACCCCGAGTTTAAAGGGCATGGCCGGGCATCCACCGATATCAGCGGCAATTACCGCTTCGATACCATCAAGCCGGGGGCGGTTCCGGGATCTGGCGCTGAATGGCAGGCCCCGCATATCAATGTCATTGTATTTGCACGAGGCATGCTCTCGCATGCCTTCACGAGAATCTACTTTGAAGATGAGAGTGCCAATCAGGATGATGCCGTATTGACGAGTATCGAAGATGAGGCCCGTAGAAATACCCTGATAGCCAGGCGTGAAGACGCAGATGGGAACGTCGTTTACCGCTTCGATATACAATTCCAGGGCGACAATGAAACCGCCTTTTTTGATGCCTGAGACAGAGGTCGGATGACAGAGGTCAGAAGTCAGAGGACAGAGGACAGAGGACAGAAGTCAGAGGACAGAGGTCAGAGGACAGAGGACAGATGACAGAGGACCCGTCTTCGCTCTCCGAGCTACGCCGCGGCGCGCAGAGGTCAGAGGACAGATGACAGAGGTCAGAGGTCAGAGGACAGATGACAGATGACAGAGGTCAGAGGAAAGGCAGGTTATTGGTTACTTGTTATTCGTTATTGGAAGTGGGAAGGTGGGCTTCGACAAGCTCGGGGCTTGATCCAATCGAACGGCAGGCGAGTCAAAGTCGGAATGATTGGAAGATAGATGTCAGAAGACCCGTCTTCGCTCTCCGAGCTACGCCGCGGCGCGCAGAAGACAGATTAAAGATGAATGAAGCGAAAAACGAACTATTAGACAGTTACCAACTCAGTCTTGCGCAAATTGTGCAAAACATTCGTTGGCATCTTTGTAAAGCACTAACAAACAAGCATTTACAAAGATTGGAATCGAATCCAACTTTGTCACGACGGTAATTTTGTTTGAGACATTTGAATTTTGGAATTTCGGATTTGTTTCGTATTTCGATTTTCGAGTTTCGTATTTCCGGTTTTTCCGGGTTAGGTGATTGGTTTTCGCTCAATCGTAGATTTAGGTCGTGGGAGCGGTTTCCAACCGCGATTTGTTCGTTCGGACAAAAGTATTCTGAAATTCCGGTCTTTAACAAAATATCGCCATTGGCGGCGCTGACACCTGAAACCTGAAACCCGAAACCCAATATGATTGATCGTGTCGCAACCACCGAATTGACGTTGTGGCTCGCCCGTTTACGCAAATCTCGGAAATATTGTTATGACCCTTGCGCTTGATTCAAAGATATTCGGTCCGCTCTTCAAGGACGAAGAGATTGCCGCGCTGTTTGAAGACGCGGCTTTTCTGCGGGCCATGCTCGTGGTCGAAGGCGCTTTGGCCCGGGTACAAGGAAAGCTGGGCGTCATTCCCGCCTCGGCTGCCGAGCGGATATCCGAGATCTGTCGGACCGCCGTTCCGGATCCGCAGCAGATCGGGCAGGGCACCCGGCGCGACGGCGTCCCCGTGATTTCACTGGTCAACTTTCTGCGGGAAGCCGTGGAACGGGAAGCTGCGCCTTATGTCCACTGGGGGGCCACCACCCAGGATATTGTCGATACGGCCAATGTGCTGCAGATCCGTTCCGCGATCCGGTTAATGGCACAGCATCTGGATCCGCTCATAGATCGACTTGCCGAGTTGGCGGACCGGCACCGCACCACGATTATGGCGGCCAGGACCCACGGCCAACAGGCGCTTCCCACCAGCTTCGGCTTAAAGGTTGCCGGTTGGCTGGCACCGCTCGTGCGACACCGAACCCGCTTATCTGACCAATGCCCCGGTTTGCTGCAGCTGCAGTTCGGCGGTGCCGCGGGCACTCTGGCAGCATTAGGCAAAAACGGACCGGCTGTCATAGAGGCCCTGGCACAGGAACTGGAATTGAATGTACCGGTCATGCCCTGGCACAGTCAACGCGACGGATTCTGCGATTTTGCCAACGGGCTGAGCATGTTGACCGCCAGTTTAGCCAAATTCGGCCAGGATCTCATATTGTTGGCCCAAAACGAAGTTGCGGAGGCCATGGAATCGGGCAGCGGGGATCGCGGGGGCAGCAGCGCCATGCCGCAAAAACGCAATCCGATTGTCAGCGAACTGATCATTGCCGCGGCCCGCACCAATGCATCCCTGTTGTCGGCCATGCACAATGCCATGATTCAAGAGCATGAACGGGCAACCCATGGCTGGCAGATGGAGTGGCTGACCCTTTCTCAGATGATCCTGCTGACCGGCGGTGCCCTGAAGAACGCCCTGTTTCTGGCTCAAAATCTCAAGATCGATGAGGACCGGATGCGGCAAAATATCGAGCGCGCCCATTATCTCGTATTGGCCGAAGCCGCGGTCCAGGCCCTGGCGGCCGAAATAGCGCGTGACGAGGCGCACACCCTTGTCAAAAAGGCCTGTGCCGTTGCCGCCGCCGACAATCGGGCCTTGATAGATGTTGTCAGGCAAGCTGTTGGCGAGATTGCGCCGCAGAACCAAATTGACTGGACGGCACTGGCCGATCCCGCCAACTATCTCGGTCAGACCGGGTATTTTATCGATCGCATACTTGAAGAGGCCCGGAATACGAGTTTTGGCACTCAGGTGTAGGGTGGGCTGTGCCCATCGTTTACACTTCACCTTCGGCTACGACCCGACACGTCGCTCAATCGCTTTAAAACAGACAAAAAACCTTATTCGGTGTTCGATGTTGGGTGTTCGATGTTCGACGTTCATCAGTTTCTTTTCATTGATCAGACTGGCCTTTTTTAGGGCCAGAGGGATGACACATCTATCTAAAAAATACGCTGTGCCTCGTGCACCGAAGGCCTAGCGCCTCTCTTGTTAACCGGCAAAATCCTGGTGTTTGGCTTGGCCTCTGTTGTGCCTACTCAATTTTGGAATTCTATGTATGTGGACGTTTCTTGACAAAATTCCATATTCGATTCTCATCGTCGCTGCGATATTTATGATCCTGGCACCAATCAGCCCCATGCCGCACGTGCTGGAAAAATTGATCATGCTAAAAAACGGCACCTTGACCCGGCCGCTGGATATATTTGACCTGTTCTTCCATTTAACTCCGGCCCTGATCCTGCTGCTGAAGATGTACCGCAGTCGCGCCAAATAGACCTTGGATCCCCAATACTCCAACACTCCATTACTCCAATACTCCGAAATTCGAAGGAATTTAAAGACCGGAGATGGATTGATTTTTTTTGGGGGCTGTAGAACCGAACTCTTAGAGTTTAGGTCCGGTATTTGATGGCGAGGATCAGCTGATTGCGAAGCATGGTTATAAATTTATACTCTCCGGCCTTCAGCGGAGGACCGGCTTCTTCGCGATCGGCAAAAAAAGCGCCCAGACAGGTGGTATTGTAGACAATCGGCAGGAAGATAAATGCCGGCGTATTGATCTGTTGCCGAAACCATTGTGGGATCAGCTCGTTGACGGGTTGCTTGGCGGCATCTTCAATAATGAGATCTTTACCCTTGGCCATGGCGATATTAAAGATGTCCGTGCCGCCCTTGGTATCGAAGGACAGCCGGTCGACAATGTATTCAATTCCGGCGCCAAACCCGAAACGGGCTTCCAGCATTTTTCGGTCTTTGCGCATCATGAAGAAAACCACCCGATTGAAAGCCAGGCCACGGTACATGGTTTCCAAGGCCATAAGGGCGATATCATTGATCTTGAAGTCACCTACCATGGCAGCCGACATATCCTGAACCCCACTGAGAATCACCTCGTCTGGATTGGCAGGTTTCCCGTCATTGGAAAGCATGTTTGAAGCGTCAGGGTTTGATTGACCGTCGACCAGCATTTTTTCGAACTCCGGATTCAACTTGAGGTCAACACGCGGATTGCTTCGATCAGGTGATTGCTCCTTGGCACCAACGGTCAGGCGCTGCAAAAATGTTGATTTTTTAAGGTCAATCGTTAGCAGATCCGCATGCTTTTCCACTTTTTTCAGTGATGCGTCGATCATTTTGGTAATCTGTTTGGGGGCAATGGGGACGTGATTCTTGTACTGGCTGGACAGCGCCGACAAGGCCTTTTTGCGGCCTTCCCCCTTTGTGGTATGGATGATTTGGCACAAATCATTTGAGAAATTGGACAAAGCCTGCAAGGTGTCGACTTTGCCCTTATCTTTTTGCAAACTCCCGCCGGAAAGCCGCTCCATACTGTTGACAATTTTAGGGGGAAAACGCCATCGCTTAGCCACAGCGATACCCAAATTTTCAAACGAAACCCCCAGGACCGCCTTGGATGCCCGCATTTCGCTGAATCCTTCAGTCGCTATCAGATTCGATATTTCATCCCACTCATCCGGTAAGTAGAGCAGCACCACATGCTTTCCCAGGTCATGAAGCATCGCGCAGATGAACGCCTCTTCGTGACCTTTTTTCGATATAATTTCAGACGCATCTTTTGCGATTAACCCGCTCCAGAATGCTTTGACGAACGCTTCCTTCAGTTCATTCGCCGAGGATTTGCTGGTCATGAGATCGAAAAGCAGCAGGTTGGTTGCTGCTGACCGTACGGTTTCGTAGCCCAGCAATACCACGGCCCTGGTAATGGTGGTAATTTTGCCGGCGGTGACGCTGTAGTAGGCTGAGTTCACCAGTTTCAACAATTTGCCGGTGAGTGCATAGTCCTTGAGAATCGCATTGGACAGGTCCGTGGCCGATGAGAATTTTGAGGGCTTAGAGATCTGACGATTGATTTCGATGATGTGATTCGAAAAGGTCGGAAAATCCGTATCCTGGCTGATGCGGTTCAATAGCGCTTCGCCCGGGCTTAAGCTTTTGGATTGTTTTGCAACCTCCGGTTCAGCTATCCTTGAATTAGCCGCGGCTTCTTCGTCGACACTTTCTGCTGGGGATGAATTATTTATATCTAGCAAACCGTCCGATAACTCCTCTTCGTGGATCTTCAGTGTCTGTTAATTGAAATCACATCATGTTTGCGAAGAATTTTTCAAATGAAATATTCGCCAACTGGAAACCAAGGCACGAAGTTGATGATAAAAGTTATTTTTCTTTGTGTCTTGGTGACTTTGAGGCTAATTTTGTTTTATCCGGGTTGGTAAAAATCAGCCCCTGATTATCCAATCCCGCCCTCGGGGAGCGAATCAAGGCCGATCAAGATCGTACCGAAACTGCAAGATTAGACGGTTTATTGATCGCCAAGGGTGTCCTGTTTCAGGGCGGATTCAAACTTGTATATCGGCGCCCCGGTCGGAAAACTTTAAATTAATCGATTGCTTGAATTAATTCTGCAATTCCGGTAATAGTCGAAACCTGAAAGTGAAATGAACTGAATCAGTTGCAGCATAGAAATCCTGGCCTAGGTTGAATAATGACATTAAATCAGACAGATATTCAAAAAATATTCAAGCCGGCGCAGGTAGCCGTAATTGGTGCTTCGGCAGGTGACTACAAATTCGGCGGCACCAGTTTTTTGCTGAAGCTTCAAGCAGGCGGTTTCCGGGGAGCCCTCTATCCGATCAACCCCAAAGCCCGGGAGATCCGGGGAATCAAGGCCTATCCGGATCTGTTCTCACTGCCCCAGGTGCCCGACCTGGCCATTGTATGTGTTGCGGCCCGATTGGTACCGGGAGTCCTCGAAGATTGCGCCCGGATTGGATTGCGGCATGTCCACATTCTTACATCGGGCTTCAAAGAGACCGGTCTGGCGGAAGACAAGCTGCTGGAGGAACGGATTACTGCGATTGCCAGGGCTGAGGACCTGAAGCTTATCGGGCCGAATTGTATGGGGCCTTATTGTCCTCGTGCCGGGTTGACGGCCTGGGGGGCGATTCCCGGATTGAGCGGTTCAGTCGGCATCATATCGCAAAGCGGCGGCCTGGCCCAGCGCATGACCGAATATGCCGCATCGCTCGGCATCGGGGTTGACAAGGCCGTCAGTTTCGGCAATGCAGCCGTTCTCGACAGCACGGATTTCCTTGAAATCATGGCTGAGGATACCGATATTCGTGTGATCGCCATGTACCTCGAGAGCGTTAAAGACGCGGCAAGGTTGCTGCGGGCCGCCAAAGCAGCCAGTAAGAAAAAACCAGTGATCCTGTGGAAAGGGGGTGAAAGCCCGGCCGGGGCCGCCACGGCGGCATCGCATACCGGAGCCCTGGCGGGATCACGCAAAATGTGGCAAGCCTTTTGCCGGCAGACCGGTGTGATCCGGGTGCGTTCGATGAACGAATGCATTGATGCCGTTATGGCCTTCAGCCTGCTGCCGGCCCCTGCGGGTCCGGGCGTATTTCTCATCGGGGGTGGGGGCGGCAACAGCGTGGCCTACAGCGACACCTTCTGCCGGATCGGCTTCGAGGTTCCGCAGTTGTCTGATGCTACAATGGATTTTTTGCGCCGCAGCGTGCCTACCGCCGGTTCGATTGCCGGAAATCCCCTTGACATGTGGCGGACTTTTATCGATGCCGACTACCTGGCCCAAGTGCTGGAACTGGGTTACCAGGACCCAGCGGTTTCCACCATCGTCGTTGACCGGGTCATCCCCAGAATAGCATACCATTTTCCGGATCTAACCGATCCGACACCGGAGACTATTGAATTTTTAAAGAATCGGCCCATCGCCAAACCCACCGTTTTCACCATTGACTCGGATGGCGGCGATCCGGAATTGGCCGATGCCGGGGTTCGATTAAGGGCCGAATTCTGCCGGGCCGGCATAGCGGCCTTTCCATCAGCCGGCCGGGCGGCAAAGGCCCTGCGCCACCTATACCGCTACCATACCCAGGAGGTCTTATGAGCGAGAACGATGTTCATGCAGAATTTGAAATTAACTTTCCCGAGAAATATGTCCAATCCGTCCACAAGTTCGTAGACAACTGCCTGGTAGCCAGGCTGGGCCGGGGGTTGAACGAAAACAGTTTTGAAAAAGTAATATCTCGAGCAGGGGGGGATGGTTGAAAGCGGGGCGCAGGGGGTAGAAGTTGAAAGGTGAAATGTAAGCGGTATTCGGCTTTCGGCATTCGGTGAACGGCTAAAATGGTGTAAGGTATTGGGATGCGGCTTTGGGTAAAGGACGAGGGTGGAAGGCATAAGAGCTCAAAGCTCAAAGCTGAAAGCTCAAAGGCACAGGAATTGATCGATTTTATTGCATGGGAAATGAGGAGCGGGATTGGAAGAGGCTTTCGACGTTGAGTGCACGGACATAGTAACCGGTTTTCGGCATTCGGCATTCGGTGTTCGCCGGACGGCTCATGGTGTTTGGCGCACTGCCAAACGGCTGGGGTGGAAGGTGGACGGCTCACGAGGTTGGGTGCAGGGTCAATGGCGCAGATTGTGGGTGACACCCTCGGAGTCGGATGAAAGCATGAAAGCTCAAAGCTCAAAGCTGAAAGCTCAAAGTCAAAGGATTTGATCGATTTTATTGCATTGGGAAACAAGGGGCTGGATCGGAAGAGGTTTTCGACGTCGAGCGCACGGACATATTAGTTGGCTTTCGGTGTTCGGCATTCGGTGCACGACAAAAAAGATGTATGGAAATGGAATTGTGGCGTGTGAGTTCTTTTCAATCCAAAATCCGAATTCCAAAATCTAAAATCAAATAATTCCCACTTCCGCATTCCGACTTCTGTCTTCTGTATTTTATGGTATCAATACCCTGTAGCTTGTGTTATAGAGTTTCGGCAGCAGCGATTTATTTGTTCCCCGAAGCATTGATTCTGATGCTTGACCAGACAATATTCTCAGATCATCCCAGCAGTTCAATCAAAGGAATCGAATATGTATTCAGTTATGATTCGAATTGGTGATGCCCGTAAAATCAAACGAAAGACATTTGAAAATTCAGATGATGCAGAAGCTTATTTTAATAAGCTTTGTGAGCGCAGAACCGATTACCCTGCCACCGTCGTGTTGACCGAAAGGATTTTAGTCCGGAAAAAGTTTCGGATCGACAAAAATTACCGGGGAGAGCGAATTATCATAGACGAGGAAATCGCATAACTACGAATTGAGGAATTTAGGGATTGAGGGATTAAAGGATAACATCAATAATCTAATAGAGGTATAATTAATTCAATCTCTAAATCCCCAAATTCCTCAATTCCTAAATTCCTAAATTCCTCAATTCCCCAATCCCTCAATTCCTGAATCCCTAAATACCTGAAACCTGAAACCCGACACCCGACGCCCCCTAAACCGAAAATCCTCCCAGCTTGGTTTCCAGGTATTCGCCGATGCCTTCATGTCCGCCTTCCCGGCCGAGCCCGCTTTCTTTCATCCCGCCGAATGGGGCTGCGGCGGCGGTTGGGTTGATATCGTTGATTCCGACGATGCCGAATCGCAAGCGTTCAAACATGCGCATGGCCCGGGAAATGTCGCGGGTGTAAACGTAGGATGCCAGACCGTAATTGGTGTCGTTGGCCATTTCCAGCACTTCCGCTTCGCTGTCGAATGGAATGATGGCTGCAACCGGCCCGAAAGTTTCCTCACGGTATATTTCCATGCTTTCCGTGATGTCATTTAATATCGTGGGCGCATAAAAATAACCCCGGTCCAGATTCGCCTCCGTCAAACGCCGGCCACCGCAAACCAGGGCGGCACCCAGATCCAGGGCGTTGCTAACCTGGCGCTCAACCTTCTCCAGGGCCGCCGGCCCGACCAACGGGCCGATGCTCACCCCGGCTGTCAGCCCATTGCCGGCCTGCATTTTAGAAACCCTTGCCCGGGCTTCGGCCACAAAATCTGCCATTATGCTGCGGTGTACGAATATGCGGTTGGGGCTGATACAGGCCTGGCCGGTGTTCAGGAATTTGACCAGCATGGATCCTTTGGCGGCGTGTATCGGATCGGCGTCTTCAAAAACGATAAATGGTGCATGGCCGCCAAGCTCCAGGGAGATCCGCTTCATTTGATCGGCCGCCCTTTTGGCCAGCAATTTACCGACCGCCGTCGAACCGGTAAAGGTCAGTTTGCGAACCCGGGGGTTGGTCAAAAACTCCTCCCCAACGGGAGCCGGATCCAGGGCGGTGACCAGGTTGACCACCCCGCCGGGAATGCCGGCCTGTTCGAATAATTTGAAGATTTCAACGGCGCACAGGGGCGTGGCCTCGGCCGGTTTCAAGACGATGGTGCAGCCGGCCGCCAAGGCCGGGGCAACTTTGCGGGTGATCATTGACACCGGGTAATTCCAAGGGGTTATGGCGCCGACCACCCCTACCGGCTGGTGCAGGACGATAAATCGCTGGTCCGGCCGGGGTGCCGGAATGGTTTCACCGTAAATCCGTTTGGCCTCTTCGGCATACCAGAGCAGAAAATCGGACCCGTATTGGACTTCGTTGCGTGCCGCCTTCAGGGGCTTTCCCTGCTCTTCGGTCATCACCCGGGCCAGGTGTTCGCGCTGTTCTATCATCAGGCGGTGGGCGTCGTAGAGGTATTTAGAGCGTTGATAGGCCGTTAATTGGGACCAGGCCTGAAATGCCCGACCGGCCGCCTCGATGGCCCGGGCGGCATCCTCCCGGCCGCCGTCGGGAACTTCACCTATTTTCTCACCGGTGGCCGGATTAACAACATCAAATACAGCCTTGCCTTCCGCAGGGATCCATTGTCCGTCAATGTACATCATTCGATACTCCTTTGTACCTAGCTAATCTTGCTGGTTTGTAGGGTTTGATCGGTTTTCCTTGGATTTAATCTAATTTTGGTTTCAGGTTTCAGGTGTCAGGTGTCAGCACTGCCGGCCCAAAAACGGCCGGTCAAATCGAAAAAAAAACTATGCCAAATCGGCTAAGTTTAATATAAACGCATCGTTCGTACTCGTACTCGTGCTCGTCCTCGAGGCTTTCGAACCACTTTCAATTTCGATTACGAGGACGAGTATGACGACGAGGACGATATAAACACCCTGAAAAAGCAAAGAGTCAAACTATAACCCTATTTCCGCCCTCCGCCCACCGGCCTTTGTCCTCGTGGCTCTGTCTTCTGCATTCTAATCTTTCTATTACTTTCAATCTGCAGTCCGAAATCCGAAATCTGCAATCGAAGTCTTTGTTCATTATATCAGTTAGATAAAGCGCAGCGATTCCACAAATCCGAAATCCGCAATCCGCATTCCGCAATCGAAGTCTCTGTCACCTGACACCCGAAACCTGACACCTGAAACCTCTTTCCTGCTGAAAAATGCTAATCCAATCTACTGCCGGATTGGATCAAAGCCAAGCTTACCATCCCGAATATTACTGATCGAGGATCTCTCTCACTTTTTGGGAGAAAGCGTTCATGTTAAATGGCTTTTGAATAAATCCATTGCAGCCTCGATCGAGGATTTCCGATGCCTGGCCGTTAATGCTGTAGCCGCTCGACAGAAGTACTTTGACGGCCGGGTTTATTTTCTTCAGCCGATCGTACGTATCGCTGCCGCTCAAATCCGGCATCACCATATCCAGCACAACCAGATCGATTTCAGCCTTTTGTGCTTCATATAATCGGGTCGCCTGCCGGCCGCTTAGCACAGTCAGAACCCGGTAGCCGATCTTCTCCAGCATCGCGCGGCCGGCGTTCAGAATCATTTCCTCGTCATCGACTATAAGAATGGTTTCAGATCCAACCGGCACGTCCGGCTTTGATTCCGGTGCGGCCGGAACCGCCTTATCCGATGCCGGCAAATAAATGTTAAAGGTCGCGCCCTGTCCTTTGACACTGTCGGCCGTAATGATGCCGTCATGGTTTTTGATGATGCCATAGGCCGATGCCAATCCCAATCCCGTCCCCCGTTCCTTGACTTTGGTCGAGAAAAAGGGATCAAAAACGCGCTTCACGGTTGCCTCATCCATCCCGATCCCACTGTCTGTAACCGAAATCATTACATATCGCCCCGCGGTGACGTCATGGGGGCCGACGAAATTCTCATCCAGGACAACATTTTCCGTCTGTATATATAACTCGCCGCCCTGGGGCATGGCCTGCCAGGCATTCACATAAATATTCAGCAGGACCTGATCGATCTGGCCCTGATCGACTTCAACCGTCCAAAGAACTTTTTCGTATTTGCGATTAATGGCGATTTCCTTTTTGGTCCGGCCGAACATCATAGAGTTTTGGGCGATGAGGTGGTTGAGATCGGTCGGTTTGACCTCATATTTGCCGCCCCTGGCGAAACCCAGCAACTGCTTGGTCAGTTCGGCGGCGCGGATGACATATTTCTCTATTTCTCTTAGATGTTCATAGTGGGGATGAATCGATTCGGTGTCAATCGCCATAAGCGAGGTGCGGCCCTGGATGCCCATGAGCAGGTTGTTGAAATCGTGGGCGATACCCCCGGCCAGCGTACCCAGGGATTTTAGCCTCTGGGCCTGCTGGAGCTGCTCTTCCAGGCGCTTTTGATCGGAAATGTCGACAATACCGCTGAGGGCGCACAGTTCTTCTCCAAAATCGAAAACCGCCGCCGACCAGAGAAAGTCCCGGGTATCACCGTTTTTCATGCGAAATTTTATCGGCTGCGACATCAGGCGGCCATTTTCTTCCAATATTTTTGTGATCCGGGTGCGGTCGGCTTGATTGACCCATAGTCCGATTTCGATTGACGTCCGGCCCTTGACTTCCTCAGGACTATAACCGGTTATTTCGTAAAACGCCTGATTGGCTTCGATGTAGCGACCCTCAGCCACGGTGGTCAACACCATCCAGATGGGGCTGGTATCGAACAGCTTAAAAAATTTGGTTTCACTTTCTCGCAGGGCGGTTTCCACCTGCCTGCGACGGACAATATTGCCCACCAGAAACAACACCAGGGCCAGCAGCAGGGTAAATACGATCGCCACGCTCCAGATCAGGGATTGGTGATCACGGTAAAAGGAACTCGGCTGATGCATGATGAGACTGTCCGGCGGTAAACTGGATTCTGACACTTTGTATCGCTTCAGTTGGCGGTAGTCGAACATATACCGGGTCGGGCTTTTTTGCAGGGGGATTTCAGAGGCCCGCTCACCGCGTAGGATGCGCAGCGCCATGCGGCCGGCCATGAGTCCCTCGGCCTCGCCGCTTGTCAGTTTACCGCCCACAATACCATGCCCCAGATAGAACTTCCATACCGCGTAAATCGGAACCCGGGCATGTTGGTGGAGGGTTTTTAAGTTGTGTTCGTGCGATAACACCCGACCAGCCTTGTCGCGGTTGAAAATGAACATTAAAATGATGGTTTCGTCCGTCAGGGTTGCGACTTTCTCATGTAAATCTTCCACCGTCAGGTTTTCGAGGTAAGTAAACCGCAAACGTCGGTCGTAATTGTTGAAAACTTTGGCGGCTTTTACTTTCAGGGCCTGGCCGGTGCGGGTCATGTCCGTGATCACGGCCACCTCCCGGGTCTGGGGCTGGAATTTTAAGGCAATATCCAAAGTCGCCCGGATATCTATGGATTCCAGCAGACCCGTCAGTTCCCGGCCCTCGCGCATCGACGGGGTGTAGCCGCTGACGCTGCAAAAAACGATCGGTATTCCCGCAAACAACTCCTCGCCGGCACCCAATACGAAATTCAGGGCCTGATCGTCGGAGCAGATAACCACATCGATCTTCTTCTTGTCGTATTTGAGACGATAGATATCTTTGAGCTCCGCAAAGTACTGGCGGGAATGAAATCGGCGCGTGTCCATATACTCGACACAATAGTCGATCCGGTCGGCGAATGCAGCGAATGCTTCCCCCAGCCCTTTGGCGATATTGTCGGTCCAGGTGAAACCGCTGTGATATGAATGCAGGACCAGTACCCTGGGTTTGTCAGATATGAAGTTGGCTGTTGTCGACTGATTGTCGGCCAGAGCCCGGCCCCCGGCCGGCGGATTGAGCATTCCGGCGATGGTCACCAATACTAGAATGCCAGGGATGATCCTGATAAAGCTGCGGAAATAAGCGAAGGCCCCCACCACGGGTCGCCATAACTTGGTGGCAGTATTGCGATACATCGGGTAATCTATCCACCTTTTTCCAGAAATTGACTTTGGAATCTTGCTGAAGAACAGCTTCTAAGCGATTTTCAGGTGTTTCCTGAACTTGGCGCGCAATCCGGAGGCAGAAATTATGGAGACCATCAGTGTCGTAAAGTTTCTTAGATAATATTCAGGAATTAGCTTGCAGCGCGCTGCCGGTTCAGCATATCGATCGGTTTCGCCATTTCCACAATATGCTTGTGAGTCATCGCCAGGTCTTTGCCATTGATCCCCAACATGAGATGGTTGGGTCCGATGGCGGATTTCAGGCGGCAGCCCAGGCCTAAAAAAGTGACATTGGGTATGCCCTCGAGCAGCGGCAAGGCCGTGATGTCCGCGCAGCCGCCCAGGGCGCCGCCGGACTGGGGCAGGTTCATTTGCCCGCCTTTTTGATAATTGAGGGCATACAACAGCCACATCACCTGCTCGCTGTCGGCCGTAAATATGACGACCTGGGGCGTTTCCTCTAACATCGATAGGGGTGCGATCAGGGCCGCCCTGGTTTTTCCTTTGGCAAGATAGGTGGACTTCAGAATCGTTTCAGCCGATGCCTCTTCAGTCCCGAACAATCCCACGCCGTACTTTTCCAGGACACCGTCATCCAGAAAGGCCTCCATGTCGTCTTCGAAGCCCAGCACGGAAGTCCCGAGTTTGCAGCCCATCTTCTCCCGTTCCAACAGGAAACCTTGGCCTTCGCCGGCCAGAATCAGGGCCTGACAATAGCTCTTTAGTTCCCGGTCGCCAAACGAAAAGTTAGCCGGCAATGGATCTTTATCCGCGTAAAGGGTGACTCCGACGGGTTCATGTTGCAGCGCAAGCCTTTCAACCATGTCGCGGCCGATATCAATTAAATCCTGCATGTCATATCTCCTCGTTTCTCGGTTGCAGAAGTTTTAAAATTTTTTTTGCGAGATAAATTATAGTATCGGTAGATTTTAGAATTTGGATTGCGGATTTTGGATTTAAGGAATTCTATCTGTTTATTAATTGGATAGACCGAGTCTGCTTGGCCAAACCGGCTACCCAGGCCAAAAGCTATTAGGCCGATCCAAATCCTAATTCCGAAGTCAAAAATCTACGTCGCTTTTAAGCGGTGGATTTTTGGGCCTCCATCTGCCAGTCATTTTAGTCTCTCACTATTAACACAAAGAAATGGAATTGACAAACACGAGATGCTCATCTATGGTACTTGATCAAATCATTGCTGTCCGATACATCATCTGCTGAAACCATTACCTCAATTGCAAGAACTGTTTGGGGATTTTCAACACCCGAACGGTGAACCTTGAACCACTCAACCTTGGAATAACGAAAGGAGTAGTCACCATGAAGAAAAGTGTCCTGATCGTCATGCTTGTGTTGTTGTCAATGTCTTTTGCGATTACCGCAAGTGCCGAAAAACCATTTAAAATCGCCGCAATTTTTCAAACGGCTATCGAGGAACCCTGGGACGGCGTGATTCATCAGGCCTGTTTGCAGATCCAGAAGGAGATGGGCAACATCGAATATGAATTTACTGAAAAAATTGCAGCGGCTGATTTTGAAAAAGTTCTCAGAGAGTATGCCGAAAGGGGCTTTGACCTGATCGTGGGGGATGCTTTCCTGGCGGGTGAAGAGCCGGCCCGCAGGGTTGCCAAGGACTATCCTGAGATCGCCTTCGCCTTTGGGTCCGAATTCGGCCCGGTGTCGCCGAATTTCTCCGTTTTCGACAACTGGATCCACGAACCGGCCTACCTGTGCGGTATTATTGCCGGTCGCCTGACAAAATCCAATGTGCTCGGTGTGGTTGCCGCCATACCCATCGGTGAAGTCAATCGACTGGTTAATGCGTTCAAGGCCGGGGCTCTCAAAGTCAATCCCAAGGTCAAGGTCAAAATTTCCTATATCGGCGGTTGGTTCGATCCACCCAAAGCCAAAGAGGCTGCCATCGCCCAGATCGAAGCCGGCGCGGATTTGATTTACGCCGAGCGTTTCGGGGTATTCGAGGCTGCCAAGGAAAAGGGCGTATTGGCCTTCGGCAACATGTCCGATCAAAACGCCATGGCGCCCGAGGTCGTTATCACCGGGCCCGTCTGGGATATGTACCCCACCATCAAGTTTGCTATTGAAATGGTTAAGAAAGATGCTTTTGTCGCCATGGATCTCGGTGAATGGTCCATGATGGCCAAGGGCGGCGCCAGCCTGGCTCCACTGCATGGATTTGAAAAAACGCTGCCGGCCGAGGTCATCAAAGAGATCCGGGATATCGAACAGAAGATCCTGAACGGAACCTTCCGGGTGCCGGTCGACGAGCAGAAACCGGTCTCCGACTAAAAGTAATTTGTCAGTTGTCAGTTGTCCGTTGTCAGTTGTTAATAGGATGGATTTGAATCTGAATATGGATTAGCGATGTATCCATTCAGTTAGGTGAACTGTTATTCGCGACGGACTACTGACAACGGACCACGGACCAATTGCATCGTCTGAAGCCGAAGCCCTCCCATTGGTAATTTAGCCCGAACAAAGGCAGTTTTCTGATGAATAGCGGAATACAACCCGTGGTGCGTATGTCCGGCGTTACCAAGCGGTTTCTGGACGTCACCGCCAGCGATAACATCTCATTCGACCTCTTTCCCGGTGAAATCTGCGCCCTGCTGGGGGAAAACGGGGCCGGCAAAACGACCCTAATGAATATCCTCTTTGGTTACTATACCTGCGACGAGGGTGAAATCTATATCAAAGGGGAGAAGGTCAACCTGGCGGCTCCGAAAGATGCCATTAATCGCGGCGTGGGCATGATCCACCAGCATTTCGCTTTGGTGCAGTCCCAGACCGTCCTCGAGAACATCGTTGTCGGTACGAAATCCGGTAAAGGCATCTTTCTCGATTTGAAATCCGCCCGCCGGGAGCTGATAGATTTGCAGGAACGCTTCGGCCTGCAGGTCGATCCGGATGCCCCGATCTGGACCCTGTCGGTGGGTGAGCAGCAAAAGGTGGAAATTCTCAAAGCGCTGTACCGGGACGTGGACATCCTGATCATGGATGAGCCCACGGCCGTGCTGGCGCCGGCTGAAACCGACGACCTGTTCCATACGTTGCGGTCCTTGGTCAAAGAGGGCCGTTCGGTCGTGTTTATCTCCCATAAATTGAATGAAGTGATGGATATTTCGGACCGGATCGTGGTCCTGCGGGCCGGGCGTGTGGCCGCGCAGCGCCAGGTTTCCGATACCAGTGCCCGAGAGTTGGCCAACCTCATGGTTGGCCGGGAACTGCTGGAGAGCATCCATAAAAAAAAGATTGCGCCCGGCCTGCCCGTGTTAGAAATCGAAAACCTCAATGCCTTGAACGATAAGAAAATAGCGGCTCTTAGAGACTTGAACCTGGTTGTGCGTCAAAACGAAATACTGGGGATGGCCGGCATCTCCGGCAACGGACAGCGCGAGCTGGCCGAAATTCTTTTCGGTTTGCGCCATCCGACCACCGGCAGGGTCAAGGTCAACGGGAAATCTCTTAAATTCGGCAGTCCGCCCGCAGCCATCGGATTGAAAATGGGACGCATTCCGGAGGATCGGATCGATACCGGCCTGATGATGGATCTTTCGGTGGAAGAAAACATGATACTGGAAAATCACACCACGGCCGAGTTTCAGCGTTTTGGCTTGATGAAATCCGCCCGGGTTCGCCGATTCAGCGATGATCTGATTTCAGCCTATGACATTAAAACGGCCGGTCCCGAGGCGGTGACCAAAAGCCTGTCCGGCGGCAATCTCCAAAAAGTCATGCTGGCCCGGGAACTGGCCGGCCGTCCGGCGGCGGTGGTCGCCGCCCAGCCTACGCGCGGCCTTGACGTGGGCGCCATGGAATATATACATCAACGAATCCTGCAGGAGCGTGATCGGGGGGCGGGTATTCTTCTGATATCGGAAGATCTGGATGAAGTATTTAACCTGAGTGACCGCATTGTCGTCTTGTATGAAGGCGCCGTCATGGGGGAGACGTCGGCGGAGGATGCCTCCCGCGAACAGGTCGGTCTTTGGATGAGCGGGGTGGCCAAGTGATCGGATTCAGAATTGTAAAGCGCAAACCCCTGCCGGGGTGGGCCAGGATTGTCATTCCCATTGCGGCGATTTTCGTGACGTTGATATTGTCCGCCATCCCAATCCTGATTGCCGGCGGTCATCTTTGGAAATCATATTACTATCTATTTCACGGTGCCCTGGGAACCCGCTTCAATCTGCTGGAAACTTTTGTAAAAGCCAGCCCGCTGTTGTTTACCGGCCTGGCGGTTGCCTTTGCGTTCAGGGCCAAATTCTGGAATATCGGGGCTGAAGGCCAGCTGCTGGCCGGGGCTTTGACGGCCACCGCCCTGGGGATCTCGCTGGGCGGTGTTCCCGAGCCGTTGGTGCTGCCCATCGTGATTGCTGCGGGATTTCTGGCCGGGGGGCTGTGGGCCGCGATTCCGGCGCTTCTGAAAACCAAGCTCAAGGTGGATGATGTGGTATCCACCCTGCTGTTGAATTATGTCATGGTGCACATCATGGGGGCGCTGCTTTTTGGACCCCTGCAGCAGCCCGGCTCGAGTTGGCCGCGGTCTTCGGCCATCGTCGCCGCGGCCGAGTATCCTATCTTGCTGGCGCGTTCCCGTTTCCATCTGGGTATACCGCTGGCCTTGTTGGCCGTGCTGGTAATCTGGTTTATCAACAAGAAGACCACTTTCGGCTACCAGTCCCGGGCGGTGGGGGTGAATGCCCGGGCCGCCAATTTCGGCGGCATCAACACCACCCGGGTGATATTGTGGACCGCCCTGATTTCCGGCGGACTGGCCGGGCTGGCCGGCGTCGGTGAACTGTGTGCCATCCAGCGTCGCCTGATCATGGATATCTCGCCGGGCTACGGCTACTCCGGTATCGTAATCGCCATGCTGGGAAACCTGCACCCGGTGGGTGTGTTTTTTTCGTCTTTGTTTTTCAGTGTAATTATCGTGGGCGCTCAGACCATGAGCCGGATGACCGGCGTGCCAACCTATATCGCTGAGGTCATTCAGGGCATGGCGCTGATGGTGATGCTCATTTTTCTGCTGTTTACCGAATTCCAAATAAGGTGGGTGCGCAAGAAATGAACGAACTTCTCGACGTCGCCTTCATATCCGGGCTGATCGGTGCCACGATGCGGATGGCCACCCCGATCATTTTTGCCACCCTGGGGGAAATTTTATCCGAGCGGGCCGGTGTGTTGAATCTGGGTATCGAAGGAATCATGCTGATGGGGGCCATGACCGGGTTTCTGGTTACTTTCAGCTCGGGCTCGATCTGGGCCGGTGTGTTGGCGGCGGCCATGGTCGGCATGCTGCTGGGCCTGCTGATGGCCTTTCTGGCCGTCAACCTGGGCTTGAGTCAGCATGTGTCCGGACTGGGCATCACCTTGTTTGCCACAGGCTTGGCGATGTTCATCTACCGGCTGCAAATCGGGTCACCCACGGTGCCGCCCACCGTCGAGCCCTTCAAACAGATTGCCCTGCCGGTGCTTTCGAAAATCCCGGTTATCGGGCCCGGTCTCTTTACCCAATACTCGCTGACCTATCTTGCCTGGCTCCTGATTCCGGTCATGTCGATCCTGCTCTACAAGACCCGGTTGGGCCTGAAGATTCGCACGGTGGGTGAGAACCCGGTGGTGGCCGACACGGTCGGGGTCAATGTAACCCTGACCCGCACCCTGTGTCTGGTTTTCGGCGGCGCCCTGATGGGCATCGGCGGGGCCTTTCTGACCCTGGCCCATCAAAACATGTTCCTGATCGACGTCATTGGCGGACGCGGCTGGGTTGCCATCGCCATGGTCATTTTCGGCAACTGGGATCCCGTCAAGGGCGCCCTGGGGGCTCTCATATTCGGGTTCCTGGACGGCCTCCAGCTGCGGCTGCAGGGCCTGGGGATCGACATTTCCTTTCACCTGTTCCTGATGATTCCCTACCTGCTGACGATTATCGCCCTGATCAGTGTCTCGCGCAAGGCTTCCGTGCCGGCCGGCCTGCTGAAACCTTACCGGCGGGAGGAAAAGGGCTGAGGAATGAATAATGAAGAATGACTAATGACAAATGGTGGAATTCTGTCTATCTTAAATTAAATGAAAGCAACTTTTGTTATTTAAATAATGCAGACTTTTTTTGTGGAAGCGGCTTGTGTTTGCATCCTGCTGTTTTTCAAGCGGGATGCAAACACAAGCCGCTTCCACACTTCTTTATCGAAAAAATATGTGGTGATACACTTTTCGATACAGCTTAATCACGTTGATATTGTAATTATTAAAAGATAGTATTCCTTAATTTGTCATTAGTCATTATTCATTAGTCATTCAAAGGGAGTTCCATGCTGGATCTAATCATACGCAACGCCAATCTGCCCGATGGTCGCACGGGGGTGGACATCGGCGTGGAAAACGGCCTGATTTCGGAAGTTGCGCCCGCCCTCGATGCCCGGGCGCATCGCGAAATCGATGCCGCCGGGCGGCTGGTGTCCCCGCCTTTTGTGGACAGCCACTTTCACCTGGATTCAACACTGTCCTACGGCCAGCCGCGGGTCAATGAAAGCGGCACCCTGCTGGAGGGCATCGAATTGTGGGGTGAACTTAAACCGCATCTGACGGTTGAGAGCATCCGGGCCCGGGCACTTAAACTTTGCCACTGGGCCATAGCACGCGGTACCCTGGCTATTCGCAGCCACGTGGACGTCAGTGATGACCGGCTGCTGACCGTAGAGGCCCTCCTGGCGGTGCGTGAGGAAATCAAACCCTATATCGATCTGCAGCTGGTGGCCTTTCCCCAGGATGGGTATTTGCGTTGTTCGGGCAGCACCGCCAACCTGGAACGGGCCCTGGATATGGGGGTCGATGTGGTGGGCGGCATCCCGCACTTTGAAAGAACCATGGCCGACGGCAGCGCATCGATCACCGCCTTATGTGAACTGGCCGCCCAACGCGGTCTGCAGGTGGACATGCACTGTGACGAAAGCGACGATCCGCAGTCGCGCCACATTGAAATGCTGACCTATGAAACTCAGCGTCTGGGCTTGCAGGGCCGGGTGACCGGATCCCACCTGACATCCATGCACTCCATGGACAATTACTACGTCAGTAAGCTGATTCCCCTGATGGCCGAGTCCCGCCTGCACGTGGTAGCCAATCCGCTGATCAATATCACGCTCCAGGGCCGCCATGACACTTATCCCAAACGACGCGGCATGACCCGGGTCAAGGAGTTGGTGGAAGCCGGAATCAACGTGGCTTTCGGCCAGGATGCTTTATTGGATCCCTGGTACAGCTTCGGCTCCCACGATATGCTTGAGGTCGCCCACATGGGGCTGCACGTGGCCCAGATGACCGGCCAGGCTCAGATACGGCAGATGTTCGCGGCGGTGACCGAAAACGCCGCCAAAGTCATGGGGCTTGAAGGTTACGGTTTGGAACCGGGTTGCCGGGCCGACATGGTGATATTGCAGGCCCAAGATCCGCATGAGGCCCTGCGTCTGAAATCCGCCCGACTGTATGTGATCCGTTGCGGTAAAATCATCGCCGAAACACCGCCCGCGATCAGCCGGCTGGCGCTAGCAGAGAAGCACATCGAGGTGGACTTTTCATTTCCTGATTCCAAAACCTGAAAAGTTCAGAAGGTCAGAAGATCGGAAAGTCAGAAGATCAGAAGAGCAGAAGGTCAGAAGGTCAGAAGATCAGAAGGTGAGAAGAGCAGAAGGTAAATAAATGAGCGCAGGGCTTGAGGAGCGTTTCACTTTAGGAGCGCTTCGCTTGTTGAATACATAAATCTTGTAAAATCAGATGTGAAATCCCGCTTTTTTTACGGGGAGGGAAAATATCGATATTGTGCAGAGGGTGTGGCGCGAAGTGATCTGCTGATTTTTTGCAATGACCGGGATTTAATTTTACAACCAAAATATATTTAATCAGATCTTTTTCTGACAAAAAGCCTAATGGCCATATGTTTACGATAGCTTCATGTTTTGGAGAACCGCAGGATTGTTGATAGCAGAAATCAAAGACGGCTTAATTCTCTTTTAACCACCTGTTGAATCCATATTCGATAATAAACTTCGAAAATTTTTCTTTATAGCAGTGGTGCTTGGATGATTTTCTCCCAACTGCGTTTTAACAATTTTCAGCGCTCGGCGATAAAGCGGCTCGGCCTCGGCATACTTGCCCTGGTCCTGGAGCAATAATGCCAGGTTGTTTAAACTGGTGGCGACATAGGGATGCTCGGCTCCCAACTGCTTTTCAACCATTTCCAGCGCTCGGCGATAAAGCGGCTCGGCCTCGGCATACTTGCCCTGATCCTGGAGCAATCCCGCCAGGTTGTTTAAACTGCTGGCGACATCGGGATGATCGGCTCCCAACTGCTTTTCTCTAATTTCCAGCCCCCGGCGATAAAGCGGCTCGGCCTCGGCATACTTGCCCTGATCCTTGAGCAATCCCGCCAGGTTGTTTAAAATGGAGGCGACATCGGGATGCTCGGCTCCCAACTGCTTTTCAACCATTTCCAGCGCTCGGCGATAAAGCGGCTCGGCCTCGGCATACTTGCCCTGATCCTGGAGCAATCCCGCCAGGTTGTTTAAACTTTGGGCGACATCGGGATGCTCGGCTCCCAACTGCGTTTCTCTGATTTCCAGCGCCCGGTGATAAAGCGGCTCGGCCTCGGCATACTTGCCCTGATCCTGGAGCAATCCCGCCAGGTTGTTTAAACTTTGGGCGACATCGGGATGCTCGGCTCCCAACTGCGTTTCTCTAATTTCCAGCGCCCGGCGATAAAGCGGCTCGGCCTCGGCATACTTGCCCTGAGCCTGGTGCAATCCCGCCAGGTTGTTTAAACTTTGGGCGACATCGGGATGCTCGGCTCCCAACTGCTTTTCTCTAATTTCCAGCGCCCGGCGATAAAGCGGCTCGGCCCCGGCATACTTGCCCTGAGCCTGGAGCAATTACGCCAGGTTGTTTAAACTGCTGGCGACATCGGGATGCTCGGCTCCCAACTGCGTTTCTCTAACTTCCAGCGCCTGGCGATAAAGCGGCTCGGCCTCGGCATAAGCAGCACGACCATGCAAATATGAAGCAATTTTATCAAGAAGGTGAGATACTTCTTCTAATGCCACCCCTTTTTCAACCGAATGATCTATCACAACTCGCCCATGAGAGAGCAGAACTGCACATTTGGGCCAGAATTTAGGATTATTATAACCCTCTGCAGGAAAAACTGTGTTCACTGCTCGAACGGCCACTTCTGCCCACAATTTTTGATCCTCTATACTCAGACGGTCTCGCACTACCGCCTGGACAAGACGATGAATAGATAGGCTGTCAGGCTGCGCGTTGATCAAAGAGTAGTGGTTTAAAGCTCCGATCCCGGCGTTTATGGTTAAGGGATCACTAAAAAGAGGCGATAGATCCTCCGGTAGATACTCACTGACGTCACTCATTAACGAACGGGGGATATCATCCGCTGCGAAATACGAACAAAAGTTCAAAATCAAGACACCAATAGGCTCTTTCTCTTGAATCTTTTCAATGGCAAGACTCCAAGTCGTTGACACGGTGTTTGAATAATCCAGAGGAGGATGCTCTTTATTCCAGAGTTTATTGCGCCGTGTCTGAAATAACTCCATATAGTCGCTTAATCCTATCCTTGTTTCATTCACATAAGCCGCTGCTTGTTCAAGGGCAAGAGGCATATCGCCTAATTTTTCAGCGACCTTTTCTGCAGATGGTCGGTCTCTACATTTAGTACGCTTGAAAAGAAAATCCACTGATTCTGACCGAGGCCAGTTGTCTATGCTAATAGAGCTTCCCAATTTCCCCCATGCTTGATGACGGGATGTAATTAGAATATGCCCGGTTGGTTCCCTGGGTAGGTAATCGTGAATATCGTTTGGTTTTTGTGCATTGTCGAATATGAATAGCCACTTCTCATTTTGTTCCAACCAACGTCGCACTGCATCGATTATAATGTGCTCCTCTTGAGCATCCTTCTCTGGTAGATTTGCAGCCCTCGCAAACGAGGCATAATCCGCCGCAAGTGTGTCTGCTTCCTCAGCACGCAGCCACCAGATGGCCTCATATCCAGGCCGACTACGGTAAGTATACTCCAGTGCAATCTGGGTTTTACCTATTCCACCCAGACCAGTAATTGTTTGGGTTAATGCTGCTTGGTGTCCTGAGTTTAGATCATCTGCAAGTTTTGATAAAACTTCTTCTCTTCCGGTAAAATTAGGATTGCGGCGTTGGGATACATTCCAAATTGGTTTTAATTTTCGGGGATCTAGTGGTTTATGGGCAGGTGATACCTTGGATTTTTCCATGATCTCTGCAACTTCTTCAGCTATGGAAGAAAGGTACGTATCAATTTGGTTTTCATCTCCGGAGGAGAGCGGCTTTCCATCCTTGGGGCGGAGTTGCATTTGGGATAACCACTTAACCCTTTTCCAAGCACAAGGCTTTACGATGACTGGAAAAATGGATAACCCTTCACGCTCTCTGCGTTCAAGCAAGCGAGGCACTTCTTTATTGAGAATGAATGCTGAGGTCAAAAAATCGGCAGTTATCAAAAGCATCGCTGCACAGGCTGCATTCATGGCATCATTTATTTCTTGATGCCAGTTCTCTCCAGCCTGTATGCGGCGGTCGTCCCATAAGTCAAAAAGCCCCTCTTTTTGTAAAACTCTGAGATGAGTGGTTACCCGATCTTTCCAATCCTCATCCTTATGGCTGTAACTTATAAAAACGGTGGGTTGATTCATTTCTCTCCTGCACGCATTATAGAAATGGCCTTACTTCAAGATAGTGTGATTTGTGCTAACTACACTTATCTAGAAAGTAAATAAATTTCATATATTTAAATGCTATCCGCAATTCGTCAGTCAGCCTTTTTTCCCATTTGCACATTGTTAGCCACGGCGTTGTCTGTCCCTATTAGACGACTGCGGATACAACTTCCCGCTTGCCACTTTATCACTTTCAAAACTTCTTACCTTCTGATTTTCTAACCTCCTCATTATCACACCGCACGCCCTGCATCACGCCCTCTACGCAATGCCCAGTCCTATCGTACCTTCCCACCCCCAACTTCCATACTCCCCAGTCTCCATGCCATGCACGAGGCCCTCTGCACCTTACCAATTCTTTCCCTCCCCGTAAAAAAAGCGGGATTTCACATCTGATTCTAATTGCTAAGGTGTTCTACAAGCGAAGCGCTCCTCCCCGCAAAAATCGGCGGGATTTCACGTCTGGTTCTTAGTGATAAGGTGTTCAACAAGCGAAGCGCTCCTCAAGCAACGCGCTCATATATTTGCCTTGCTTCTTCCGATTTACCCTCTCCTCTTCTTGCCTTCTCACCTTCCTACCTTCTTACCTTCTCACCTTCTCATCTTCTTGCCCCTCACGGCCTCAAATACCGCTTCACCTCCTTAAAGACCTCCGGATGCTCGGTCTCAAACCGGGTGAGAAAATGTTCGGAGCGCATGATCGGGCTCCAGAGCGAAAAGTCCTCGCGGTCAAAATCCATGCCCACGGCCAGCATATCGCTGAAAGTCTCGATGAGATGATCTTCCGGTTTGTAAATCGAATCCCCGATGTCACCCACCCAGCAAAGCGGTGTCCCCTGGTAGCGGTCCTTAAGGTCGTGGTAAAAGTGATGAGTGATGATGGTAAGCGGCTGTAGGCCGAGGTCGGTGAAGGGCATGGTGACGCCCTGTTCGGCCACCTCGATCAAGGCGCCGTTGTAAACCGGCACCAGTTCGACCCCCGCATCACCACACAGCCGGCAGATGCCCTCGAGCCCCTCCAGGCTGGCGCACACGGGAAAGAGAAATATTTTTTTGGGCGTGTGATGGCTGAGTGCTTCTTTAACGAAGTAAGTTAGGGTTTGGCCGGACGCGATGCATTCTTCCATGATGATCCAGGTGTCGTCCTGCCACCACTCCCCGACAAAGGAAGTTTCGACAATGTCCCAGCCGCGAAATTTAGCCTCGTCTTCCACCCGGGTGAGCTTGATATAGGTCGTGTCGAGCAGTTCGGGTCGCTGCAGCGGCGGATTGGCATCCAGCAAATCCAAGGGGCGTCCGCCCCACAGGATGACAAACTGGGCCAGCCGCCCTTCGAACATGCGCTCGAACAGGCGAATCATGTCGTGACCGATTTCTTTGATCATCAAAAATTTTTCAGGCCCGCAGGCCTGGCGGCTGAGCAAAAATTCTTCACCGGCGCCCCGGCCGGGAAAATCAACCACGTATATCCTATCGGGCAGGCAGCGGTCTTTGAAATCCTCGTGTTGCGTAATTCCCTTGACCAGCCAAATATCCTTGCCGCCCCGCGACATCACAATCTCCCCGATATCTTCGAGATAAATCCGCTTATCATCTGCTTTCATGTTTACTCCCCTATCTTATTTGAAATGACCATCAGAACAATTCTCATCCAAATAGCGAAGGCGGCATCCGATGTCAATCTCGAATCAAGTCAATTTACTTTGAAAATTCTCGATGCAAGTAAAAAAACCGCCTCCCATATCAGCGATAAGGAGAAGAATATCATTATTGCAACGAAATGATTATTCTCGGATCGTAATCGATAAATTGATTCCATTCTCCAATGCCGGGTTCTCCGGGATCTAATCCTTACGGTAATGCGAAACCTAAGAACGATCTGCAATATAGGATTCGGCATCCAATTTGCCGGTCCCAATCAAATTGCGAAACATCGCAATCGTCTCGGCCACACCCTCTGCCAATGGTCTGTGCGATATCGGCCCAACGGCAGCTTCCAGGCCTGAACCGTCGACCTCCTCGGGAAAAGGCAATTGAATATCTTCAAAGGTAATCTTATCTGCTGCCTCCGGTGCCGCCTTTACAATGGCGTCGAGCACCTCCCGCATGTTCGGCGCCGGTCCGCCTAAATTAAATACGCCGGCGTCCCGGAATTCAGATCGTGCGGCCTGAATAAATGCCCGGGCCGTATCATCGGCATATTGAAACATGGCGCGCCCGCCATAGGAAATATGATAGCGATAGTTGGCCGCTGCGGCCAGCATCGCGGTGGTGGGCGTCGATGTAATTCCCTGGTCGCGTCCGACTCCATAAACCACGTAGGGTCGAATTCCTATCGAGGCAACTTGATTCTCAAGCCAGTAAACACGCGCCGTCCCTTCATTGGCTTGCTTGTAAACTCCGTAGTGGGTTTGGGGCATCAGGGCCGAGTCGTCTTGCATAACCGCACCGGGTGCATAATTTTCCGGCACGCCGAACACGGCCGCCGAACTTGCGTACACCACTTTATCAATACGATTCCGCCGCTGCCGCACTGAATCAAAGACATTGACGGTACCTACCACGTTCACGCGTGCGCCTAACGGTGGATCGGCTCTACAAAACGGCACCTGGAGCCCGGCCAGATGAATGATGTGGGTAATGCGGTTGTCGTCCAGCGCACGTCCAAGAGCCTTTATATCTGTAATGTCTCCAGTCACAAATTTTACCTGGCTCAATTCTTTTTCCGAAAGCAAAAGCTGCAATCGATCCGGCCTGGACGCCAAATCAAAGACGGTGACAGGTACCCCTTCAAGCACCAAATTGCGCACGGTCCAGGCTCCAATGCAGCCCAAAGCACCGGTTATCATAAAACGTTCGTCAGCCATAATCACCAGCCATGTCTTTTTGCGTTTTTGTCAAAATTGAAGTTAATTACATTTTTCTTGCAAAGCAATAAAGTCCGGGATGACAGATTGGGGATCTGGAAAATGTGAAGCAAAACATGAGGATACGGATATGGTGATTTGTAGAGGTTTTCAAATGAAATCTGTGTAATCTGCGAAATCTGTGGATTCAAATAAATATTGACATTGCATCATTCAATCCTGCCAAAGATCCAGCACCAGCTTGCGGCTGAGATCCAGGTATTTGATAAACATGGCCTCGTCATCACAAAACACCTCCAGGGTGATTGTGCTGTCATAACCGATGGACTGCAAAGACATGACCGCATTTTTCCAGTTTATGCTGCCGACACCTAAGGGCATGTGATTGTCCTCCCGGCCGCGGTTGTCCGAAAAATGGACGTGCCGGATGTATTTTCCCAGCTTTTTGCAAAACACTTGGTGATTGTCCCTGCCGAAATTCGTGTGCCCGAAATCAAGATGCAGTGCCAGTCCCGGTACCTCATTGATGATCATTTCGATGATGTTTACTCGGTCAAAAGGCGCTTTGAAGTTTTCAAAAACAATCGTAAGTCCATGGGAGGCAGCCATCTCTGCGACGGGTCGCAAAGCTTCGATATTGAGATCGACGATATTATTGCGCATGGCCGGCGGGCAGAAATAGCAGGGGTGGATATTCATCACATCGGCTCCCAGAGCGGAAAAAATTTTCGCACAACGCGCCAGTTCCTTCAGACAGGCTTCCCGGATAGATTGAATTGGATAGGCATACGGCAGACAGGGATCCGTGTGCCCGGTTACCGACATCCCGTAGTTGTCAAGAATCGGCCGCAGCCTCGCAGCATCGATTTCTCTGGCAGCGGGACCTTCGATGGTCAAATCAACGAAGTCGAACCGGGCCTCACCAAAGGCGGTGGCTTCGTCATACACAGATTTTGCCGGATTGTTCATAACGCCGATTTTCATTTCTACTTACCTTTTGATGCCGGGTGCTCGATACTGGCTCCTGGATGCTTGATGCTGGATACTGGATGCTTGATGCTGGATACTGGATCCAGGATGTTTGATGCTGGATGCTTGATACTGGATTCTGGATACTTGATCCTGGATACTTGATTCTGGTTGCTTGGTCCTGGATTTCTGTCCCTGGATGATAGCGCATCTATTATGGATGTTGGAATTTGGTTCCTGGTATTTGGCTTGTTGTCACCATTCTTTTACTATTTGTCATTTTTTAATCGTCAATGGTTCCGCTTCGACTAACGTTTAACATATAACAATTAACAGCTAATTGCGCGTTTTTCGCAATTAGTGTTCAATCTTATTAATCTTTTTTATAATTCTGTGCAACCAATTTGAAATTCTGTTTAAGATCAATTTTTCAAAGTTTATAAATTTTTTGCGGTTTTAACACCCATAATTTCCACCGATAGAACCATTTTTCCGTATGCTCCATTCCAAATAAAGATGAAAGGCGCGCAAAGCGAAATGCTTGTCGCCAATTTCCTAAGCAGCTGAAGTAGATTGTAAATTAGTGTAAAATAACATAAATAACTGTAAAAATTGAAAATTATCATTGATTTTTTAGTAGGAGTACCCTAAAAAGAGCGCTAAATACGCATCTATCGAATTACTAACAGTCGAATATACCCACCATTCTTTGAATATGGAATTGTTACGGGATCCAATTTTAAAGCTGGATAATTGTCGATGAGAAGGCTTGGGGGTTGGGGCAATATTCTATTTTTGTTTGTGCAATTTTTTTCTGCCGAAACGATTTGTGATACCAACACAACCCGGAGCTGTTAACCGGCCAGGCCAACACGGACACCGGCTACAGCGGGGATGAGCGGCGCTACACCATTGTTGCCAGGGACAACAACCTTGTGGAGAGTCTGGGCCGCAGCCAGATGTTGCCGGTGCTGCGGGCCGTTTGAGTGGCGGCAGCCGGATCGGGCGCGGCATTATGAATCGACTGGACTATGCCGTGTCAAACGAGGGCGAAGGCCGGGTGGACAACATCCGGCTGTAGGTCATGGTGGGTTCCCATGACCACGCTTCGGAGCCATTCAGTCTCGATCCTGGAACTTCCCGGACGATCCCGGTGGTCATGGGCGGCTATGATGATTAATAGGAGGAGATGGCCGCCCTGACCACTACCCTCGATGTGGCCTAGCTCCCCGGGCCCACGGGTTCGTACAAAACCTCCGCAGCGGCCAGATCGAAGCTCCGACGGCATGCTGGGGCTGCATATCTCAATCGAACCGTTCATCCGGGCGGGTGATGGCCGGTTGCAGATTGTCCTCGAAAACACCGGTGAGGCGCAAATCGACCTTGGCTGGCGGCAACAGACCAGATCTATATCCGCATTCTAATGAGTGGACGACTCGATCCACTCTTTAAGCGTCAGATGAGGCATTGCGCAGGTCAACTCGGGTTTCCATTCACATTGAGCGCTGATTTCTACGCCTTCCTGAAATACGGAAACCGGCCTATCCGAGGAAACTACCACCACGAAGATATCAGCATGTTCGGAGGTAAACCGCAGGGCCGAGTTATATCGTGCTCCCCGGGAGCGATCTTCACCGGGGACCGATCGCCCATCCAGCAGGCAGGCAAATCCATGAAGGTTGACGTCGGCACCGATATGCAAGGCACCGTCGACCTTTGCCAGAGACTTTGACAATTCCAGATTCTGAGATTGCCGCAGGTCCAGAGGTTTTTCGAGTTTCTGACCGGAAATCGCCACCGGCTCATCATTGAGGTCGATAATTAGGGTGCAGCCGTGCTCATTACTTTCGGCACAATGAACCACGCCGGTGACAATTTTATAGAGGCGGTTGCTGGTTTCGTCATCAAGATTTGACTCGAGTAGAATCTCCTCGACATTAACCAGGTTGGCACGATGAGAGCTTGATTTGAATCTGCCGTCGGAAAAGCTGCAGACTTTCTCCTTGTTAATACGCAGAAATCCATGCCGGCCCCGATAGTCGGCAATGATGCTGAATGCCGGCAGCTTATCATCAACAATTCCCAGGATAGTTTTGCCTTCAGACACCAGTCTGCAATTCGAGTTCTCCACAGACAGCAAAAGTTTGCGCACATGTTTGAAATTTGTCAGACTGGGTTGCTCCATTTCTGGAAACCTGGCAAGAAACTCCAGTTCCGGCAGGGAGCGTAAATCGATAAACATCAGTTCACCGAAAGGCCATTGTCCTTCTTCGCGCGTTCTGGATATTTCCAGGATCGTATCCAAAATCGGGTAAACCCGCAGTTGTGTATCCCATCCGAGATCGACATTCATCTGGTCAACGACATAATCCCTGACGGCATGGGTTGAATATTCGCTGAGAAAGCTGCCCGATATTCCGGTATATAATTCTTCTTCGTTAGCGATGTCGTGGGAAAGCCGCCAGGCCGCGTGCTCCAGCCAGCACTCCGTTGGGCCAACGGAACACATGTTGGGATGATGCTCGGTAAACCACATCTGATAATAGACAGAGCTGGACCTGCCGCCCCAGGAGATAAGCCCGGCCAATTCCAGATTTTTTTCCGGCACCATATGGCGGAATTTCTTCATTTCGGTAGAAAGCTCCATATTCTTGCGCCAGTCACTGGAAACAAGGTACAGTTCTTCGAAGATAGGCTCATGTCCGCGCAGCAGATTCTGCGGATCATAGACACGCATGGGTTCGTCGGGTGTGACGGCATATATAACTGCGGCACGGCTGGAACCGGAAAAATGCGATAGACCCTCCTGCAGGCCATCGGTGGTATCTGCAATGCATTTGCATATGAACTGAAAATTCAACAACCCATCCCCCACTAAAAGATTAGGCCGGCTGCCGCCAAAATATCATAACCACAATATAACCACAACCCCATGCCGTGTTCCGTGCAGACTAAGGGTATAAAAGAATTAATAGATAGAATACATTATTCGATGTTCGATGTTGGACGTTCGATGTTCGACGTTCATTAGTTTCTTTTCTTTGATCAGACTGGCCGTTTTTTTGGCCTGAGGCCATGCTCTTATGAAAGAAATGACGAATGACGAATGTCGATTGACGAATGGTGGAATCGCTTGGGGCTTCGCTCTTCGAGCTACGACCCCACACGTCGCTCAGTCGTTCTTAAAATGGACGGAATACATTATTCGATGTTCGATGTTTGACGTTCGATGTTCAACGTTCATTAGTTTTTTTCTTTGATCAGACCGGCTGTCCCTTAGCCAAAGGCCGCTGCTCTTATGTTACTGGGCCAACCGAGAACCGGGGATCAGCATGACCCAATTGTCGCGCCGTTTGAACGTGGCAGCGATGGCGGTCGGCTTCGCGATATGACGTGGAGAAAAAATTGAACAATTACAGCGTATTACATATATCGCTTTTGCTATTTATCCAATTTTATGCCAAAATAGGTTTAAAAGCATTCTCTATGCGATTCGCTGATGCAAAGCAGTGTCGGGTTGGCCGGGTATTTGGGGATGTGACAGCGACCAAACGTGAGGTCATCGGGACATCCGTGGAAACTCGTTTAAATTCAGTACCGTTGTCCCACCCAATCTGGTTACGAATAAAATTTAATCTGTCGTATAAAAATTCGAATGGAAGCCAGTTCGAAAAATTGACATTTTAATATTTTGATGGTTTAATAGTGAATAATATCAAAAGCTAACATCGAACAACGCTCACCTTTGCCCTAATATCGCCAACCCTTCAAAAGAGTGCAAATACGCCATGGAAGACCAAAACAAGCTTGAAGATAAAATCCGCCAGTTGACCCTTGAAAAAGACAAATATCTGACCATTTTCGAGTCGACGACCGACTCCATCGTCGTCTGGGACAAAGACTACAACTACCTGTACGCCAACCAGGCTGCAATTGAGCTTGTCGGCGCCACCCAAGACAAACTGATCGGCAAAAACATACGCGATGTCCTGGCACACCTATCGGAATTGATGCAGCTGTGGATGAAGCGCGTTGACCGAGTGTTTGAAAGCGGCCAGCCGATGCGGGTCGAGGACGCCGTGGAGGTCGGCACCAAAATTATTTACAGCGAGTCGGTATTGTCGCCCATCAAAGACGGCGCAGGCAATATGTTTGCCGTCGGTGTTCTTCACCGGGAGGTGACGGAGCGCAAGGAGATGGAAAACATGCTCAGAAAGCAGAATCTCGCGCTTGAAGACAGCAACCAGGAACTCGAACGCGCCAATCGCCAAATTATCGAACAGCAGAAAGCGATAATCGAAGAGGAGCGTCTGAAGGTGCTGCTGCAAATGGCCGGCGCCACGGCTCACGAGCTCAATCAGCCCCTCATGGCGCTTTTAGGCTATATCGAATTAATGGGTATGGACCGGGATAACCCAGCCAATATGGCAAAATACAGTGGAAAAATCGAAGAGGCCGGTCGACGTATTGCAGAAATTGTGAAGAAAATTCAGACTATCCGGCACGATGACGTCAAACGATATGCCGGAGAAACCACGATTCTGAACTTGGATAAACGCCTTAAAATCCTGTCCGTTGAGGACAACGATCTCGACTACCAGAGAATTAAAACCACCCTCGGGCATGCCAAACAGATTCAAATCGAGCGGGCCGAAGACCTTGACGTCGGATTCAAGCTGTTGGCGGAAAAATCATTTGATCTGATATTTGTGGACTATGCCCTGCCGTCGGGCAATGCCCTTGATTTTATCGACCAGATGGAAGAAAGGCGACTGGAAACCCCGGTGGTCGTTATCACCGGCAAAGGCGATGAAATGATCGCATCCCAGGTCATTCAGAGAGGGGCCTACGATTATCTGCCCAAATCCAGGATCAGCAAAAAATCGCTGACCCGAATTATCCACAACACGATGGAAAAATTCAGAATGAAAACCGAAATCAAGCAGGCCATGGATAAAATGGCCGAGTTGTCCACCAAGGACGAATTAACCGACCTTTACAACCGGCGGTACTTTATGGAATCCGCCGAGCGCGAAATTGCCGGGTCCGCAAGATACGGACAGGCGCTCAGCCTGTTGGTGCTGGACCTGGATTTTTTTAAACAAATCAATGACAACCACGGCCATCCGGCCGGCGATGAAGTCCTGAAACATACGGCCCGGCTCCTGCAAAACAGCATTCGCAAATGCGATGTGGCCTGCCGCTATGGTGGCGAAGAGTTTGCCGTGATCATGCCCAACACCCCCCTTGCGAATGCCAGGGTATTCTGTGAGCGATTGCGACAAAAAATCGAGAAAACGACGGTTCGTTATGATTCGATCAAAATACAATTTACGGTGAGTATTGGCCTGGCAGAGTATTGCTATGATATCGATAATTCAATCGCCCATCTGATCAAGCGCGCTGATGACGGGCTGTATGCCGCGAAACAACAGGGCCGCAACCGCGTGGTCGCTGCCGAAGACAGCGCTATGGGGCTGGCCGCCGATGCTCGGCATATTTAATCCACAGAGTACGCAGATTACGCAGATTGCAATACTCGTGTTAATGCGATAGCGAAATCTGCCGGGTTTTAATCCCCGTCCCGCTTCAGTTCAGCGGTACTGCGTTTGAATAGAAATTATTGTACTTTGATACTCTGCGGCTTGCCGCGGGGCAGTTCATTGGAGAAAAACCTCAGCTTTCGTTTTCGACTCATATTTTCTTTCCCTCATTTGATTTTTCATTAACGCGTCTTAAGTTATCTGCTGTGTAATTTGTGGCCAACCTTTCAGCGTTTTGCTGCTCGCAGGATTCGCTTGTATTCAATATTCGATTTAGGATCTATTTACAAATTCAGTGATGAAATACTTCTGGTCGAATACAAGGCGTTGGGTTTCGATCCCACTGTCGAAATAAAACCATCGGGCGGTTTTTAGTAGATTGGGTAGAAGAACGATACCCGACAAAGCCTTTCAGGATAGCAACCCAACCTACTATAATCGCCAATATTAAGCTTAACTGAGACTGCCTTATTTTAGTCGGTAGGCCCGTTCGATTTTAAAGGCTTCGGAGTACGTCCGAGAGGAGGGAATATAATGGGGAGGTATTATCGAAAGGCCTGGGCGGTGATTGTTTTGTGCTTTTTTGGACTGACGGTGATGGGAGGCGTCGCGGCGCTGGCGGCCGAAAAGCCGGCAGATGAAGCCAAAGCATTTCCACGCAGCCTTGATAGCTATAATGATTCGGATGTTAAGAGTATTGCCGCCATTCTCAAAAACCGCATCAAGCAGGAGCCTTTCAATCTGGTTGCCAGCATCATATTTCTGTGCGCAATTATTCATACATTTTTAACCGGCAGATTTATGGCCATTGCCCATAAATGGGAGCATGAGCACGAACAGAAGATTAAAAAAAAACTTGTAGACAAAAACTCGGTCCATCACGGGGCCGAACTCTTTCATTTTCTCGGAGAAGTGGAGGTGGTTTTCGGTCTGTGGGCGATTGCACTGGCGGGGACCATATTTGTTTTCTATGATTGGCACACCGTAGTCAATTACGTTGCCTATAACGTTAATTTTGTGGAAGCCGAATTTGTTGTGGTCATTATGACCCTGGCTTCAACCCGTCCGATCCTGAAGCTTTCCGAGACGATCATCTGGAAAATCGCCAATCTGTTCGGCGGTACCTTGACGGCCCGGTGGCTTGCCGTTCTGACGGTGGGTCCGATACTGGGCTCGTTGATCACCGAACCGGCCGCCATGACCATCTCCGCATTGCTGCTGGCGAACAACTTCTACGCATTAGAACCGAGCCGCAAACTCAAGTACGCCACTCTCGGGTTGCTTTTTGTCAACATTTCCGTTGGCGGTACGCTCTCTCATATTGCGGCACCGCCGGTTCTAATGGTCGCCGCTCCCTGGGAATGGGACATGGCATTTATGATAATCAACTTCGGCTGGAAAGCCGTATTGGGCATCATCATTTCCAACGGCCTTTACTACCTGCTTTTCAAAAACGAGTTCAAAGAGTTGCAGCACAAATTCACCTTCCTGGCACTGGAAGATGAAATTCAGCGAAAATACCTGAACCGCAAGGAATTCGGCATCGAATTTGAGAATGTGGTCGCCGGCGTTGAAAAAGAAGTGGACTTCAGGCAAGCCATTGAACAGCATATCGATAAATTTCTGTCGCAAATCAAAGAACGGCTGGGTGAACGACTAAGCCGGAAGCATATGTCCAGCATTGTCAAAGAGGGTGTCGATCAAGACTTGATTCAGGAAGCGTTTGACAAGCGCTTCGAAGAGATCAAGCTGGCCAGAATGCGGGAATTTTTGCCCGGTTTGCTGCCCGAGAAGGACCGGGTCGTCTTCCGCGACCCGGAATGGGACAAACGCGACGATCCGGTGCCGGCCTGGGTGACGATCGTGCACATCGGATTCATGGTCTGGACCATCGTCAATGTCCACCACCCGACCCTGTTCATCCCCGGTCTGCTGTTTTTTTTGGGATTTGCGCAGGTGACATCGCCTTTTCAAAATCGAATCGATCTGAAACCGGCCTTGCTGGTGGGCTTTTTTCTGGGCGGTCTGGTCATTCACGGCGGTGTGCAGGGCTGGTGGATCGCCCCGGTGTTGGGCAATTTGGCGGAAATCCCGCTGATGCTGGGTGCAACCATTTTAACGGCTTTCAATGATAACGCGGCCATCACGTTTTTAAGCACCCTGGTGCCGAATTTCACCGATGCGCTCAAGTATGCCGTCGTGGCCGGCGCCGTGGCCGGCGGTGGTCTGACGGTCATCGCCAACGCGCCCAACCCGGCCGGCCTGTCGATCTTGAAAAAATACTTCGACAATGAAGTGTCACCGGGCGGCATTGTCAAATATGCCATGATGCCGACGATCATTATGCTGGTGTTGTTTATCGTCTTTAGCTGATGCATCCGGCAATGGCGTGCAGTGTTATCAAATTAAGGGCTTCGCCCCAATTGGAATGTTGGAATACTGGAATATTGCAAAAATGGGTTTTGGGATACTGGAGTGTTGGGTTAATGGCATTATAGTCTTGACCATAAAGCTTAAATTGGATAATGTCCTTTAAAAAACCCACCATTCCATCATTCCACGATTCCATTATTCCCTGATTGAGGCCTCATCCCAGGTCTCAAAGATACCTTATAGTGTCATTTAGTTTTAGAAATTCCCAGATATTGATAATCAAAGCCATTGCACGGACCTCGCTCAAACCACTTGGATTTCGTCCAATGATCTGATTTCGAATCGCAACGCTGCCGATTCGAGTCCAAACGACCCGTAAAACAGACAAGGAAAGGAGATAACCTGATGCCAAGAGAGATCATGATTGCCGTTGACGACTCGCGACACTCCAAAATTGCAGTAGACTATGCCATTAACATCTACCAGGCGGTTAAGGATGTTAAATTCGCGCTGATGCATGTCCAGCCCACGATTTCACAATATTTGCTGGACGAAGCCAGAACCGATTCACTGGCCTACGCCGAGCTGGAAAAAGTCAACCGCAAAAACGCCGAAATCGCCCAAGAGTTGTTGGATAAATACAAAGCCCAGATGGTGACCGCCGGCATTGCTGATGACAGTGTTCAGCTAAAGTCCCAACCCCGTGTGTTCGGCGTGGCCAAAGATATATTGCAAGCCGGCACGGCCGGTCATTATGATGCGCTGATTATGGGCCGGCGCGGGCTCTCCGGCCTGCAGGACATGTTTATCGGCAGCGTCAGCGCCAATATCGTGAATAATAGCACGGATGCACCGGTCTGGCTGGTTGACGAAAAAAGCCCTTCATCAGATATTATGATCGCCGTGGATGGTTCGGAAAATTCTTACAAAGCCGTCGATCACCTGGCGTATATTATCGGGGGCCATACCGACCTAAAGATTTCCTTTTTTCACGTGGCGCCGCGCTTAAGAGATTTTTGTCCGGTTGATTTCGAGGAGGTTGACTCAGACACTCTGGAAAAGATTATTCTGCAGGGAGACCAAAACTGCATCGACCAGTTTTATGCCCACGCGCAAAAAAGACTCGATGAGGCCGGAATCCAGCAAAGCCAGATCAGCTTCGAGGCCGCCGAGGACGCTTTCAGGGTCGGCAAAGCGGTATTGGATCAATATCAGCGGGGTAATTTCGGCACGTTGGTTGTCGGGCGCCGGGGCGTCAACAAGAAGTTTTTTACCGGCAGTGTCAGCCGCTATCTGATTAACCAGTTTTCCGGTGGTGCGCTGTGGGTCGTGCCCTGAGCCACGGCGGCATTTCAGCCTTGAGACCGGCGGTCATCAAACCAGCGCCCAGGTGAAAAGGCAGCCGGTCAACAAGACGAATACGAGGCATGCTGTCTGCCAGTCCGTCAAGCGGGTTTCAAGCCGGACCGCCAGTTTAAGGATCGTTTGCAGCCGGGTTCCTTGAAACTGCAAGGTTTTCAGGCCGGCAGACACGTGTTGCCGCAGGTGTTGCCCGGCCCGCGAGGCAGATTCAAAAATCAGGTTGGAAACATAGCTGAAAGCAACGAGGATGTCGCCCTGGGGGATGCCCTTCTCCAGAGACCATTGGTTTCCAGCTGCTTTGCGCCAGACGATAGCTGAAATCAGGATGCCGGCCGTGACCGGCCAAAGCGCCTGCCACAGCGAGATGATTTGGAACGCATCCGAGACGGCTTGGCGGGCTGCCGGTGCTAGCCATACGGCCGTTGCCGTCAGAAGCGTCGTCAGCAACCACGAGATCCACATGCCCAACCTAGGCTTGTCATGGCCCGGCGCGGGGCTGCTTACGATATAGATGAAGCGCGCCATCAGAAGGGTGGTGCCGATGGCTGCCAGGGTCAGCAGCAAACCCAGGCCGGTGGTCCAAGAACCCGGTAGGGCTTTCAGCGGAAATTTCAGGGCAATCTTGGCGACGGCGCCGCTGGTCAGGGGCGCACCGGCCAGCGCCAGTACGGCCAGGATCATACCCGCCGCTGCCAGGCGGTGCAGCGATCGGTTGCTTTCGGCCCCCCCGATCACACCCACCCCCAGGAATAGCGCGCCCTTGGCCAGCGCGTGATGAACGGCATAGATTCCGATGGCCGGGATCACTGTGGCCACGGTCGACGGCCAGCCGACCGCCAGTCCGACCCCCACCGTCATCAATCCCATCTGACTGATGCTTGAATAGGCCAGAACCGTTTTGGGATTGGATTGCGTCAGACCGACAGCCACCGCATAATATGCTGCCAACAGCCCGGCGGCAATGCATATGGCGCCCCACTGGGGCATGGCAAAATGTCCGATCGGCAAGAATCGCAACCAGCCCAGTAAGCCGGCCTTGATCATGGCCCCGCTGAGAACCGCGCTGGCCGGCGTCGGCGCCGCCGGATGCGCCAGGGGCAGCCACACGTGAAGCGGCAGGGCGCCGGCCTTGATTCCGAATCCAACCAGGATCAGGCCCGCAATCATCGGGTTTGGCCGAACGTCTGAAAAATTTTCAATCAAAAGGGAGTTGACAACGCTGATTTGCCAGATAAATGCGGTAAAGAGCACGAGCTCACCGACCACAACCAAAATTATGTAGATTCGGCCGGCCCGCAGCGCTTCCGCATGGCCGCTGTGAATGACAAGCCCGTAGGAGGCAAAACTCATCAGGGCAAAAAAGACATAAAAGCTGACGATATCCTGGGATATGATCAAGCCGAAGTTGCCGCTCATGCTCAGCAAAAAAAATCCGAAAAACCGGGTTTGCCGCGGATCATTGACCAGATAGCCCTGGGCATATATACCTGCCAGAAACCACAAAACGGCCGTGAAAAACAAAAATAGATGTCCGGTCGGATCCAGGCCGAAGTTCGCATCGAGCAGCAGCCACGGGATCGAAACGGCGGCATCCGACGGATTTCCTGCCACAGTAACCAGGGCCGGGACGGCCGACCACGGGGCCAGGCGGATGATTGCAGGCTGCCATTTTTTGACCAACAGACTGATGGCGAGCACCAGCGGCAAGCCAAAAACAGCCGGCATCAGCAACGGTTGAAGATCAAATTCATTGACAATCATGGTCGATACTCCCGGGCCGCAATCAAGCGGGCCCATTCCAAGGGGCTAAACGGGGCATTGGCCAGCAGACCCGCCAGCAATGCCAGCAGGGCCGTGATCAGCGGCGGCAAAAGCAGCATCCAGTGCGTTTCCAGACCTCCGGCCGGTGGTGTTTCCCACTCGGTATCCGACGGTTTCCGGAACCAGCCGCGATAGACGATCGGCAGAAAATAAGCTGCGTTCAACAAACTGCTGGCAACCAGAATTGCAAGCACCCACGATTGGTTGGCCGCCAGTGCGCCGGCCCCCAAATACCACTTGCTGATAAAGCCGGCCAGCGGCGGAACACCGATCATGCCGAGCGCCCCTGCTGTGAACGCCGCCATCGTCCAGGGCATGCGCCGTCCAACGCCATTCATCTGGCTGACATGATGAACGCCCAGCGTTTCCGCAAAGTTTCCGGCACAAAAGAAAAGCGTAATTTTCATCAGTCCCTGATGAACCAGATGAACAATCCCGCCGATGGTGGCAATCGGCCCCAGGATACCGGCGCCCAGTGCAATATAGGAGACCTGGCTGACGGTGGAAAAGGCCAGGCGTTTTTTCAGCTCGTCCTGGGTCAGGGCCCGGATCGATCCATAGACGATGGTGAAAGCCGCCACGGCAGCCAACGGATAGAGCAGATTGAGTTCGGCACTGAACTCAATGCCGAATACGTCATAGACCACCCTGACAATGCCGAAGGCACCGGCCTTTACCACGGCCACGGCGTGCAGCAGGGCACTGACCGGGGCCGGCGCCACCATGGCGTTCGGCAGCCAGCCATGCAGCGGAACCAGGGCGGCCTTGACGCCAAGGCCGGCAATCATGAGTGCAAAGATCCATCGCAGTTGCGCCGCATAGGTGTCGACGAAAGGTGCCAGCATGCCGCCTTCGGTAAAGGCCACCGAGCCGACCAGTGCCTTGAGCCAGGCGACGCCCAGCAGAAACAGCGCACCGCCGCCGATGGTATAGGCGATGTAGATGCGGCCGGCCCGCATGCTGTCCGGGGTGCCGCGATGGACGACCAGCGGATAGGTTGACAGCGTCAGCATCTCGTAGAACATCAGAAAGGTAATCAGATTCCCCGCCAGGGCGATGCCGGTGGTGGAACTGACGCACAGGCTGAAAAAACCGAAAAAGCGGCTGCGGGACTGGGGCGAGTTTTCAAGATAGGCGATGGCGTACAAGGTCGTCAGAAACCACAGGATGCCGGAAAGGGCGGTCATCATGACCGACATGGCGTCGGCATTGAGGATCAGATCCAAATTCGGCAGGACGGCCAGACGCGTCTCATAGCTATGTTCGTTGCGGACGCCCCAGATCATCAGACCGATCAGAACCAGTTTTAAGGTGGCGCCGCCCATGTTCAGGCTCGTCCGCAAACGGGTTCGGTCTTCGGGCAGGGCAAATATGACGATGCCCGGCAGCAGAGACGTCAGCAGGATCAGCAATGGCAGCCAGTTGTCGAGAAACACGTGAACTCCTGAAGTCAAATGGGTTTGCCGGCCATCAGCAGCCGGATGACCGCCGGCGCCGTCAGGCCCAGCAATATCGCGCACAATGCCAGGGTGAAGGCCGTCCACTCCATCATCCGGGGCACCGGACGTCCGGGCACAATATCCGGTGCGTGGCTGAAAGCCCGTGAAAAAAACCGAAATACGTAGGCAGTGGCCAGCAATCCACCCAGCAGGATAAAGGCGCACCACCACCATTGGCCGCCGGTCAAGGCCGCATTCAGGTAAAGCCATTTGGCGATAAATCCACCGGAAGGCGGCAGACCGATCAGGCTGACCCCCGCCAAAGCAAATGCAAACATGGATACCGGCAGGCGGCGGACGATTCCCGTGAGCTCGTTGATGCGGTCATGGCCGATGGAATGCATGACATTGCCGGCCGCCAAAAAAATAGCCGCCTTGGCGCAGGCATGGCTGATCACAAAATAAAAACCTCCCTGCCAGGCGGTTTGACCCGTATCCGAAATCAAGGTCAGCGGAAAGATCAGAAACAGGTAACCGATTTGGGCCACGGTTGAGTAAGCCACCAGCAGTTTAAGCCGTTCTGCCGCCAGGGCTTGAACCGATCCCCAGATGATTGCGGCAACACCCAAGGCTCCCAACAGCTGGGCCGTGGTTGGGTTGACAAACGGCTCGAAAATAGCCAGCCACAGGCGGATCAGAATGTAAAAAGACGCCTTGACAACCAGGGCCGAAAGGGCAGCACTGACCGGTGCGGGCGCGCTGGCATGGGCCGGCGGCAGCCAGAAGTGCAGCGGAAATAAGGCGCTTTTCATGATGAGCCCGGCTGCCATCAGGGCAAAGGCGGTCACCAGGGCCGGTGATCCCGGTTGGGCGGCAGCCAGCAGGTTCAAGTTGAGTGTGCCCTTGGCGGCATACAGCAGGGCAACGCCCATCAGATAGCTCAGGGAACCGGTCAGACTGACCAGAAGATAGCGCATGGCGGCCGGCAGCGCTTCGTTCGTGCGCGACAGCGCAACCAGGGAAACGGCTGAAAGCCCCAACAATTCGAGCGTAACATAAAGATTGAAAATGTCGCCGGCCAAAAACAGCGCATTGAGAGCGCTCCACAGGAAGAACCACAAAGGCCAGAAAGCGCGCGATGCCCTGTCCCTCCTAAGATAGCCTGTGGCATAAAGCGTGGCGGCACCGATGACGACGGCCGCAACGGCCAGCATGACAACACTCAGGCCGTCGGCAACCAGCTCGATGCCGAGCGGCGGCGGCCAGCCGCCGACCTGCATCCGGACCGTGCCCTGCCGCAACACTTCTTTGCCGAGCATGGCGACCAGCACTGAAATGGCGGCTGCGGTGACAAAGGCCGCCCGGCGGCCGATGTTTGGCAGCACCACACTCAGGCCTGCCGCAACCAGCGGCAGAGACACGATCCAGGCCGGCAGGATTATGGGTTGCAGGATATCACTCATGCCTGTTTTCGGATAAATCGACCTTGCCGGTCGTCTGCCGGATGCGGCATGCCAGGGCGAGGGCGACAGCGGTAGCGCTGACCGCCACCACAATGCCCGTCAATACCATGGCATGGGGAACCGGATCCGGCACCGGACCGGAAGTTTGAGCGGCAGTCGCCACCAGAAACAAAAAGACGCCCGCGCTGGACACGTTGAGGGCCAATATTTTTTTGATCAGATGAGAATCCACCACCAAGCTGTAAAGCCCCATTGCCAGCAGCACGACGCCAACCATCGCATATAGCAAAGATATCGTCATCGGTCTTTCGTCTGATCCCCCCCGGCCGGTTTCCCGCCGATAAACAGGATCGTCAGGATAACCGCAATGGAAATGGTTGCGGCGGCTTCAATGAGCAGTATGAGCGAACCGGCCCAGGCGACCGGGTACTGCAGCAAGTTGCCCTCAACCATTAGTGTTGCCAGCGCAACAGCGAGAAAGGTGAGCAAACCGAGGGACAGGCCGATCGGTATGGCTCTGATGACCAATTGATCATATCGGACGGCCGAGGTGACCAACATCACACCGCCGGCCGCCAGCACGGCACCGGCCTGAAAGGCGCCGCCCGGGGCATACTTGCCGACCCAGAGTATGTATGCTGCCACTAAAATGATAAACGGCAGCAGCCGCCGCAACAGAAGCATTTGGATCGGAGACGGGGGCCGCGAAGCAGCCCGAATCGACGTCGGCGCCATGGATATGACCCCCACGGCCGCCAGCAATAAGACCGCGATCTCCAAAAGCGTGTCATACGCCCGGAAGTTGAGCAGCACAGCGGTGACCGGGTTTTCGACACCGCTCATCGGCAGTCCGGCAAACACCAGATTTTGCATTTCATTCGAAAAAGACGGCAGCGACCACACGGTCCAGCCCACAATGGCAGTCAACGCCAGCACACTGACGGCTGCCAATGCTTTGTGAAATCGGTTTGTGGCTCTGTTGCTTGTTTCCGCGTTGTTCATGGTACCCGACACAGTTGGCAATTTAATGATTCGATTCAATAGAGGGACTAAGTTTTCTCCGAAACAAGGCCCGGAAAAAATGGCCCCTGCATGGCTGCCGCAGCGAAGCTCATTGGTTTTAGGTTTCAGGTGTCAGCCCAGCCGCCGGCCAAGCGAACGGCCAGTCTAATCGAGAAAAAACTTTGTAGTTTTGTAACGGCTGTATTGGATTGTGGGAGCGGTTTTTAACCGCGAATTTCCCGGTACGGGTAATCGTGGCCGGAGGCCACTCCCACCAACCATTAACATCTACCTAAGTGATCTTGAATTTTATGAAGTTTCATACAAGCACTGCCTCTGGCCGCTAGCGTCCAGTCTGATCGTGAAAAAAACTCCGGCAACGCAATGCAGCTTCATTGGAACTCATTTGCCGTTTCGTACTCGTTTTCGTCCTCGTGCTCGACCTCGAAGCTTTTTGAGCACCTTCAGTATCAAGTACGAGGACGAGTACGACGACGAGCACGATCTATAATCCCTATCTTGGGGTAAATATACATGTAGCTTCAAAAGAGGTTTCGGGTGTCAGAAACTCGAGATGCTAAATCTTGACACCTGAAACTTTAAGTTTCTGACAACATGTCGTCAGAAAAAAGCGACTAAGCGCTTAGTACGGCGCCTTACGGGCGGTCAATAACCTCTTCTTCCGGAGCTGCCGGGCTGTTTTCGCTAGCGGGACGATCTTTGTCCCCGCCGGTCTGAATCCGGCGCAGCGCCGCCAAAAACAGGGCGCCGGTCACCCCCGCGCCGATCGCCGCCTCGGCCAGGGCGATATCGACAGCGTTTAAGCGGACCCAGGCCAGGGCCATGATCAGACCATAGCAAATAAACAGAACCACAGCCTTGAACAGGTTCTTGGCACGCAGGAGTATCCAGGCCAGGACCGGCAGGCTCAGGGCCAATATCCCATCAAAGGCGGTGGCCTCATAAGTTAAGAAGTTTTCCATGGCTTTATTTTTCTTTTACGCGCCGTGTCGGCGATCAGAAAACAGGACACCGTGCTGCCCACCAGCACGGCCAGCCAGATGAGAACCAGTTTTAGGGCAACCGTCCATTCATCCGACAGCAGGATTGATCCGGCCACCACCATGCCGAGTCCCAGATTGTCAGCTTTGGTCAGGGCATGCAGCCGGGTATAAACATCCGGAAAACGCAGCAGCCCGAGGCTGCCGCCCCAAAAAAAGGGAATTGCCAGAATGTACAAAAACGATCCAATCAGTTCAGCTAAGGTCATCGTTGCTCATCTCCTCGCTTGTATTGACGCGCCACTGTCGCCGCACGAATACGACATTGGCGGTGGCCGCCAGCAGCGCATAAACCAGGGCAACATCCAACAGTGACGGCATCTGCATGGCTTGGGCGAGTATCAACAGGAGCGCAACACCGCCGGTGCCGAAAAGCTGGGCCGCCAGCATGCGATCCGCTCCGGTCGGTCCCTTGAAAACGCGCACCAGACCCACGAGAACACTGATTAAAATCAAAACCGCCACCCAGATATGGTAATTCATATTATCCCATCCCCTTATCGGAGTGATCGTTCAGCTCCTGCTCCTTAAATACTGCAGCCACCCGCTGCTCGATCATGCCCAGTTCCTTCGCAACCGGACGGCCGGCATCCAGGGCATGGATGACCAGCCGGTGCCCTTCGAATCCGGCGCTTAATGTTCCCGGCAGCAAACTGACCGTGCATACAAATAAATTGCGGGCCGCCGGAGATGTCAATTTCAGCGGATACTCGATCATGGCCGGCTTCAGGGGCAATCGCGGGTGATAGGTGCGCCGGACGACGTCCAATCCGCTTGAAATTGAAGATATGAGAAAATACAGGATAAAGACAATTGCCCCCCCCCAAAGACCAGCGGGTGTGGCCGGTTTTAAAAAAATAGGCATCGATGGCCAGGGCCGCCACGATGGCCGGCACGCCGACCGGCCATGCATCGACGGCACCTTTTGTCAGAATCCACCATACGAATACCAGGATCGCGATCCGGGATATCAGCCAGGTCTTCAACATCGCCTTTTCCATATTTAAACGTCTCGGAAGTTCTTTGCGGTCATTCTTTTGACAGATCCCCCTGGTTTTGCAGATCGTCGCTCAAGTGGTCCACCCAGGTTCGGGACGACAAGCGAATCCCCGTCCAATAGGCGGCCCGGCCAATGAGATGGGCGGCGACCGGGGCCGTCAGCAACAAAAACGTAAATGCCGCCAAGGCCCGCAAGGCAATTCCCAGTTCGGCGTAGAAGAACGCTTCTCCGATCAGGATAAAACCGGCACCCAGGGTGCCGGCCTTGGTGGCGGCATGCATTCGGATCACGGTGTCCGGCAGTCGTAGCATTCCCAGTGCCGCCACAAGCGAAAAAAGGCTGCCGAGAACCAGAAACAGGGCGGTAATGATTTCATTCATTTTTCGTCGTTTTTGTTGCAGGTTTAAAGTTGTCCGATCTTCTTGCCGCTGAACGCACCAGAAAGCGCGCCAGCGCCACCGTGCCCAGGAACGCGACCAGGGCATACCCAATGGCGACATCCAGAAATGAAACTTCTTCAGCAAAAATTGAGCAAGCCGCCAGAAAGGAGACGATCAGGATTGAGATTAAATCCAGGGCCACAATCCGATCGGCTGCTACCGGTCCTTTGATCAGGCGTACCAGGACCAGCGCCATGCTGATCAGCAGCACCGCCAGTGCAAACAGAGCGGCGATTTCAACCGCAGAATGATCGACCGGCATCAGCGCATCACCTCCAAAACGCGTTTTTCCAGACCCTGCTTAATTTCTTGTCGGGTGGCGTCGATATCGTCGAGGAACATGACGTGTACATACAACATCCGTTTGTCCTCGGACAGGTCCAGACTCAGGGTCCCGGGGGTCAACGATATGAGATTGGCCACCAGCATAATCTCGGCGTCCGTGCGGGCATCCAGGGGCAGTCCGATGATGCCTGGGCGACTGATATGCTGCGGGGTGATGACATCCCACAATACCTTTAAATTTGACACCAGCAGTTCTTTGCCGAAAAAAGCGACCAGCGCCAGAACTTTTGGCAGGCGTTCGAAATAGCGCGTGTCGCCATAAAGCGGTTTGCTCAGCCACAGGGCCGCGTACCCCACCACAAAGCCCGAGACAACGCCGCTCAGGTTGATTTGGCCCATGACGGCGCTAAACCCCAATGCCAAAAATATATTCAACAGAAATATATTCATTATCTTCCCATGACGGCCGTGACATATCGCGTGGGATCGCTTAATTCCTCGGCGGCCTGCAGGGCAAATTGACTGACAAACTCGGCACCGAACCCGATGACGATCGTCAAGGCCGTCAATGCGGTCACCGGGGTCAGCATCCAGGCCGACGCGCGGCGGACAGCTAGCGGGTCGGGTCTGAGATATGCCTCCGGAGCCGGTTTCCAGAATGCCTCGCCCCAAATTTTAGTCATTGAATACACCGTCAGCAATCCGACGACGGCGGCCACAACCGCCAGCCAATACTGCTGGACATCGAGGCTGGCTCGGATCAGGATCATTTTCGCCCAAAACCCGGACAGGGGCGGAAAACCCGCCAGGGAAAAAGCCGGGATGAAAAACAACGCCGCCAGCCAACCGTTGTCGCGATAAATGCCGCCCAGCCGGGCCAGCTCAAAAGACCCATTCAGCGCTTTGACGATCCCGCTGACCAGGAACAGATTGGCTTTCACGATGATATGGTGAACCAGGTAGAATATAGTGCCGGCCAGGGCCAGACGGGTCTGCAGCGAGAGCCCTAGCACCATGTAGCCGACCTGGCTGATAATGTGAAACGAAAGGATGCGGCGAAATTCATTTTGCGCGGCGGCTCCCAGTACGCCGGTGATCATTGTCAACGCTGCCACGGCCGGCAGCAGCAAAGCCAAATAAACCGTGTCCACGACAAATATCAGCGTGAAAAACCGAATCAGGGCATAGACGCCGACCTTGGTCAGCAGGCCGGCAAATATGGCGGAAACGGAGACCGGCGGTGTGTGATACGCCGCCGGCAGCCAGAAAAATAGCGGAAATAGGGCGGCCTTGATGCCGAACGCCGCCAGGAACAACACCGCCAGCGCCGTCACCAATCCCCGCTCGGCAATCAACGGGATCTTGTGGTGCAGATCCGCCATGTTGAGCGTCCCGGTCAAGCCGTATAAAAGTCCGATGCCGGCGATAAACAGCAGGGTGGAAAACAGGTTGATGGTGACATACTTGACCCCGCCGTCCAGTTGGCTTTTGCCCTGTCCGAGCACCAGCAGCCCGAAGGAGGCCATCAGCATGACTTCGAACCAGACGTAGAGGTTGAAGATGTCGCCGGTCAAAAAGGCCCCGCAGATTCCTCCAACGAGAATTTGCAGCAGGCAGTAGTGTCCACGCCGGACCAGGTCGACAGCGATGTCCGCCCTGGAATAGGCCGTCACTGCCAGATTGATGACGGCGGTAATCATCACCATCGCCGCGCTCAGACGGTCTGCAACCAGCGTGATCCCGAATGGTGCTGGCCAGTTGCCGATCTGAACTGCGAAAATGCCGTTGGTCTGAACATAATGCAGCAGCAGGCCGGCGCAGATCGTGTGCAGTCCGGCGACGGTAAGCGCCAACCGGTGAGATCGCGCGGCGTTCTTTCTGACCATAACGGCCGCGGCACCGCCGGCAAAGGGCAGGATGATCGGCCATGTCAGCAGCATGCTCATGCCGGTCCTCCGTCTCTGTTTCTTGTTCGGGCAGGTTGCTCGTCGGCATCGCCTTCGGCGGCCTGCATGAATTCCGTCTCGACGGTACCCAGCGCCTGATAGGCGCGGTAAAACAGGATAAAGACGAAAGACAGCAGGGCAAATCCGATCACGATCGCCGTCAGGATCAGGGCCTGGGGCAACGCATTGGCGAAAAGCGCCGGCCCTTCCGTTAAGTTAGCGGGAAGCAGCGGCGGACGGCGGCTTTCCAGGCGCCCGGCCGTGAATATCAGCAGATTGATGGCATTGCTGGCCAGAACCAGTCCAAAAATAAATCGAACCAGATTGCGATCCAATATCAAATAAACACTGGCGGCAACCATGATTCCCACGACAACGGCGGATAAGGTCTGCATTTGCATGTTAATTTCGCGACTAAATCCCAAAAAAGGTTAATCTGCGGTTTCAAGAACTTATGAAATGTCTCGAACCTGGAGTAATGGAGTTTTGGAGTATTGGGGTATCAGGAGAAGACGTCCGCCCTTCAGACATTACTCCTGCACTCCATTACTCCAGTACTCCAACACTTCGAAATTAATAAATATTTAAAGGCTCACGCGGATTACTTTTTTAGACCATAGATCCATTTAATTCTCCTCCAGTGCCAGTATCAACGTCAATATCGTACCCAGAACGGCAAAAAATACACCGACATCAAACAACAGCGGTGTTCCGATGGCCAGTTCCTCAACCTGGCCTTTTTGCCAGATCCACCAGATTCCGGTTAAAAAAGGCCTTCCGGTCAGGGGTGCCGCCAGCCCGGAGCCGATGGCCAGCCCCAGGCCGGCCATGGCGATTTTTTGCGGGGCGATGCGAATCGCGCGTCGCACCACGGCCGGTCCTTCGGCGATGGCAAACAGGGCAAATCCGGTGCCGGCCACCAGGGCGCCGGCAAAGCCGCCGCCCGGCGCGCTGTGACCGCGCAGCAGCAAATAGACGGCAAAGGTTAATATTAGTCCGACCAGCAGACGCGTTGCCGTTCTAAGAATGAGCGAAGGCATCAATCAACCTCTCTTCTTGCGATCAGGGCATAACCGGCCAGGCCGGCCAGGGCGACGACCGCGATCTCGCCCAGGGTATCCATACTTCGGAAATCGACCAGGATGACATTGACGATATTGCGCCCGTGGGCAGCAATGTAGCTGTTGGCCTCGAAAAAATTGGTCAGCGACCGATCCAGTTCCGCCCGGGTAACTGCCAGAATCAGCCCGGTAACGATGGCACCGATCGCCAGCGCCAGTCCGGCATTCCAGATTTTGACGGGAGGCGCCACAGGGCGGCGCGCGTTTAGATTGGGCAGCCGCAACAGGACCAGCGAGACAATTATGACGGTCAATGTTTCCACGAGCAGCTGGGTGAGAGCGACATCGGGAGCACCGTACATCAGAAACAGCAAGGCAATGCCGGCGCCGACAACCCCCAAACAGCAAATGGCCAGCAGGCGCGATCTGGCCAGGATGACCGTAACGACAGCGGCGGTGATAAGACCGATTAACAGCCAATCGGTCAGGGACGATTCTGAGTTCTGCATCCATTGCGGTGGGGAGTAATTTGATAACAAAGGCAGCCCGACTCCAACAACCACTGCTGCAATGATAACGCTCAAATAACGATGCAATGAGCCGTTTTGAAGGACAGCGGTTTGAAATTTGGCTAATTTGGCGATCCCTTCGAGTCCGGCGGTGTAGACTTGCTCGAACCGGATCGGGATGCGGTTCAGAACGCGCTCAATGGATGCGCGCAGCGGCTGCTTCAGCCAGTAAATTAGCCCGCCGAGGCTAAGCGTGGCGACGCTCAACAGCAACGGTTCGTTGAAACCGTAAAACAGTTTCAACTCGATATCTTCCATGGACGGATGAAATGCTCTGACGGCCGGCTCGATTAGCCAGTGCCCGACCCAGTCGGGCACGATGCCGAATACGAGACCGAGGCCTCCCATGAAGGCCGGGCCCAGCCACATGGCCGGCGGCGCTTCGTGCGGTTCGATGGGTGTTGACGGTCGCGGGCCCAGAAACGGTTTGACGGCCAGCAGCCCGGCAACAGCGGTCATCAAAGCGTTGGCCAGTAGGGTCGCCGTTGTGGCGAAGGCCGGAAAAAATTCCTCCGTCAAGGCGCCTTTGTACATGATCTCCTTGCCGATGAAACCAAAAAAAAGCGGAAAGCCGGCCATTGAAAACGCCGCGGCCACGGATGCCAAAGCGGTAATCGGCATCGATTGCCAAAGTCCGCCGATTTGTTCGATCATGCGGGTGCCGGTTTGATGATCGACAATTCCAACTGCCAAAAATAGGGACGACTTGTAAAGGGAGTGAACCATCAAAAAGGTCATGGCCGCGGTCAACGCCGGGGTCGTTTTACCCCCCAGAAACATCGTCAAGATGCCCAGGGCCATAATCGTGGTGTACGCCAGAATGCGCTTCAAATCGGATGCCCGGATAGCCAATAGGGATCCGATCAATGCGGTAATTCCCCCCACGATAACCAGGGTACCCATCCAGGCGGGCGTGCCCCCCAGGATCGGGTGCAAGCGGGCCAGCAGATAAATACCGGCTTTGACCATGGTGGCGGAGTGTAAAAAGGCGCTGATGGGGGTGGGGGCCGACATGGCGTTGGGCAGCCAGAAATGAAAGGGAAACTGCGCCGACTTGGTGAACGCGCCGATGAACACCATCAGCAGCACGGCCAGGTATACCGGACTGGCCTTGATCGTTTTGGCCTGATCTGTCAGTTGGGAAAGATCGTAGGTGCCGGCGATTCCTTCCAATAGCAGAAATCCAATCAGCAGTGCCAGACCGCCGGAACCGGTAACCAGCAATGCCTGGCGGGCGTTGCGACGCGCGGTTTCCGATCCATGTTCAAATCCGATGAGCAAATAAGAGATGATCGTGGTCAATTCCCAGAAGACAAAGAGGGACAGGATGTTGTCGGCCATTACCAAGCCCAGCATGGCCAGCAAAAATCCGTGCAGATAGGCGAAAAAACGGCCTCGGTCGGCCGAGCCCGGTAGATAATCGGCGGCGTATACCGTCACGAAAAAACCGACGCAACAGATCGTCAGCCCGAATAGAAGACTTAAACCGTCAATCATCAATGACAGGTTAATCCCCAGGCTCGGAATCCATTCCAACTGGATCCGCAGCACGGTGCCGTCCGCAACCTGCGGCAGAAGATAAATCAGCACAGCGAACCATCCCAGCGGAATCACACTGGATAGCCGGCCAATCAGCGACGTTTTACCGTTTTCAGCAACCATTGTCATTATCTGTGCGGCTGTCTCAGATCACCCTGAAGTAATTGAATGTTGGGAATGGATCCCGTCTTTACTGCGCGAGGAACAGCGGCCGATCAGAAAGTTGGATCGTGTTGAGCACCGTATCTCCTAACAGATGCCTTAACAGCAAATTACGAATGCTGTTGCCCATGACGATCATGTCCATTTCATTTTCCTGGGCATATTCCATGCCGAGAAGAATTCTTTTAATCATCGGACTGTTCCTCCAAAAAATGACTATATAGATTGGAATGGTCTGGAAATCGAGGCGTCGTCTTCCTCAAGAAGGCACCGGACAAGTTTTTCTCTAATCGTCAACATCCCCCGCAAATGCCAAAACATAAGACCGCCCCCGAAAATTGGCAAGACTTAAATTGTAGCTTTAAAAAACGGTCTATCGTAAACACCGGCGGCCTGAAATCCTCCTACTATCGGATGTATCTTTGGTGAGATTGATTTCAAATTTTTGAAACAATTGGATGCGTCATCGTCGTTCATCTTAATCGCTCAAGTTCGGCGATGATGTTGCCGATATACTATTCGGCTTTTAAGGGCTGAATTGTTCGGTCGCAAAATTTACAAACTTTAAATTGATAAAAAAAAGTTAACAACATGACTATCCAACAATCCAATTCCAATGCTGTCTCAATGATGACGGCTGTCAATTGTTCTGAGATGAAGATCAGCAACAACCCGGTGGAGACATTGGTGGCATTTTCCATCGGATCGGGGTTAGGGGTGGCAGTGCATGATTCGATTTGCGGGGTCGGCGGAATGTTGAACTTCATGCTTCCCAATTCCAGCATGGCCAATGGCGTAAATCCCGAACGGGTGCCCTTTATGTTCGCCGATACCGGTATCCCGGCTTTTTTAGAAGCATTGTATGCGTATGATGCACAGCCTGAAAGCTTGAAAGTCGTCATCGCCGGCGGCGCTCACATTCTGGATCAAACTGACGCATTCAATATCGGACAAAAGAATCTCGCCGCGCTCAAAACCCATTTCGATGAATATAATTTAATGATTCACCATGAAAACACCGGCGGCAGCAACACCCGAACATTGAGTCTGGCAATCGGGAGTGGCTGCAGTTCGATTAAGATTTTCGGCGAAGGCGAGGAAACGGTATGACTGAGGTCAAAGACATTGTGGGGCAGATCGATCAGCTTGAGCCCGTCCCGACGATAGCCAGCCAATTAATGGCGCGGGCCGGGGATCCGGATGTTTCGCTTTCTGAAATAGCCGATCTTATTCTCAACGATCCGGCCATCACCGCCAATTTGCTCAAAACCTGCAATTCCGCTTATTTCGGACTGAACCGCAAAGTGGATTCCGTGCAGGATGCCATTGGTCTTGTCGGGCTGAATCATATTGTCCAACTGGTCATGCTCAACAGTGTATCAAAAAACTTGAAAAGACAAACCCAGGGATACGGATTGGGCGAAGGCGCCCTCTGGCGGCATGCGGTCACATCGGCCCATGTCGCCAAAATACTGGCCGCCAAATTCGGCCCGCCCGAAAACCCCCATCTCATCTACACCGCAGCCCTGCTGAAAGATATCGGCAAATTGATCCTGGGCCGCTATGTGGCATTTTCTTTGGAAGAGATTAATATCCTGGTCAAATCCAAGGGGTTTAGCTTCAACGATGCGGAAAAGAAGATCATCGGTATGAATCACGAAGAAATAGGCGCCGTAGTAGGTCAAAAATGGTGTTTCAGCGATAAGCTGATTTACATTATTCGGCACCATCATATGTCAACTGAAGCGGCCAGGGAAGATCTGGCCACGGCGCTGGTATACCTGGCCGATATTGTCTGTATGATGATGGGCGTCAGCAGTGGAGTCGATGGGTTGTCCTACAGATTCTACGGTGATGTTTTGAAGCAGCTGGGCCTGACCGAAAAAGATCTGCACGAAGTGATTGCAGAAACCGGTGAAAACCAGGCTAAGATCGACAATTTGCTGAAATTGATATGAGGGTCGAGACGGGGGATTCAGGGATTCAGGGATTTAGGAATTGAGGGATTTTGGAATTTGGGAATTTAGGAATTGAAGGAATTCTATCTTTTTTAAATTATGATTTCATCTTTTAATTCCCCAATTCCTGAATCCCTGAATCTGGCACAAATTGAGTTAGATAGTCTCCCATGAAGTCGACCCATTTTAAGAGTAAGTTACGAGATCTGAATTTGTTATTTTTTGCTGTCAATGTATTTGAGGATAATGCCGGCCTGATCGGATTCCAATTCGTCGAATTTAATCCCAAAGCCCCGGGGGCCGCTTCTGGCAACGTGCCCACTGAGGCGAAGTTCTTGAGGACAGCCAGGCAATTTAAAGGCTAGTAATACCTCGTCACCCACCGGAAACCGGTCATTCGATTCGATAAATGCACCGAACTGACTGATGTCGGTAATACTGCTTTGGAAGGAATGATCCGCAAGCTTACATTTTACCTTAAGCTCGCAGATTTTGCGGGATTCGCCACGCATCATGGATTCGTCATCCTCCAGGTTCAGCGTATTCGGCGGCTCATAATCGTAAGAAACCGATCCCAACTGCATTAACAGATGGGCCTTTTCTTTTTCTGTCATATCCAGAATCAATTTAAACAGCTCGGATCTGATTTTATCACCGACCAACTGCCGGTAAAGATGGAACTGCCTTTCCGGCGCAAGATCGCTGATGATTTCGAAAATACGGGTGGTCAGAGTAAATCGGCCATTTTCGGTATTCAAAACGATTGTTCCTTTTCGAAACGGTGAGGGAGAAACTCACATCTTTTGAAACAGCTTCGCTAAATTCAGTTTATTGACCATATCACTCAGCAGCTCGCTCAGCAATTTTTCAGCGTCGCCGATTCCCATTATTTTTAAGCGCTCCGCGCTGCCATTGACCGTTTCCATGGCAAGCGGTCTGCCGTTTTTCCACAAAATAGCCTGATAGCTCATATTGGTAATCCATTTGCGGCCGGCCAGATCCAGCTTGAAGTTTTTCAGCTTAACCTCGAGCTTGTATTCGGTTTGTGCGGTGGCTTCAGACACCTTCAAACCGTGGTTATTCAATCTTTGTTTGAAAATTTCTGCAAGAAGGGCATCGATCCCATAGATGCCGAGCAAGTTACCGGACCCGTCTGCTTTTAGGACGACCAATGAGTATGTCCCATCGAATTCATGATAAGATTTTCTGGCGCTTTGAGTTAAAACGGTCCGATCATCCCTGATATCGGTTATCGCCAGAGAGACCGATTTGCCGGCAAGGGCCTCAGCCGATTGGGGTAGCTGATATTGAACGACCAAAAATGATTTTGACGAACAGGCACCGGTCAAAATCAGCACAAATACGGCAGCTGCAGCTAACCTGGCGGACTTGCCAACCGTCATAGGAATCTTCTCCTTTTTTTAATATTCAATCTTCAATCTTCAATTCCGGCTTGTCCGGGTCGGGATGGATCGCCTGACAAAAATACCAGGGCGAAATTATCCGCCACCCACCGGCGGAAAGATACCGACCCGCTCCCCGCCTTCAAGAATTGAATTGAGCTCCGCTTTAACCCCGTTGATAAAAATGAGTTTGGCTTTTTCCCGGGGCATGTCTATCTGCTCCAGCAGATCGACAATACTGATACCCTGATCGATAATGTAGTTATCGGCCGATGGCGGCGTAAATTCGCGCAAAGTGGCAAAGAGTTTGAGTTGTATTTGTGATTTCATATATTATATCAGTCTTCTTTATTTGGGGTTTTGAATTTCAGCCAATCGAATCCAGCCCGCGGCGGACAAATTCTGTTCGCCGGCAGCGCAGGCGGGCCTTGACGCTAAGCGGTACCAGGCAAAAATCCGGTACCAGCCTAAAGTTTAGGATCTATAAGCTTGAAAGTCAAGCGCTTGAGAGGCTGCCTGGTTTTATCCGAGGCCGTCATGATCGCGGCCTCTTAATTTACGAAACAATTATGTCGAGAGCCGCGCCCTGTATTTACTATAGTCTTTTTTATTGAACTAGGCTAATCATATGGTCTATTACTGCGGCAACATTGTATTACAATGAGGACATTATGAGTATAACTTTCAGAAGGGCCATGGTTACGGGTGGAGCCGGGTTTATCGGTTCACACCTGGTTGAGGCTCTGGCGGCCGGCGGATGTGAGGTGGCTGTGGTGGATAACCTGTCCGGCGGTCATATTTCGAATTTAGCAACCGTGAATTCTAGCATTTCGTTCTATGAGAATGATATTAGGCAAATGGATGCTTTGGAGCAAGCTGCAGCGGGCTGTGATGTCATTTTCCATCTGGCGGCCGTGGTCGCCGTGCAGCAGACCATCAACAATCCGATCGATTCAACCATGGTCAATGATATTGGAACATTGAATGTTTTAGAAGCCGCGCGCAAGAAGAATGTGCGGGGGGTGGTCTTCGCCAGTTCCTGTGCCGTGTACGGGGACGACCCGCGGCTGCCCAAAGACGAAACCATGACGCCCATGCCGACCAGCCCCTATGCCGTGCACAAACTGTCGGCTGAACACTATCTCAGGGTGTATAGCGATCTTTTCGGCCTTAAAGCTACAAGTCTCAGATTCTTTAACGTTTTTGGCCCGCGACAAGACCCGTCATCGCCTTATTCCGGGGTCATCTCAATTTTTATGAGCAGAGCGGTTTCGCATCAGGCGCCGGTAATATATGGCGATGGCAATCAAACACGCGATTTCGTTTTTGTAAAAGATGTGGTCAAGGCTCTTGTGCTGGCCGCCCAACTCGATCAACAGTCGGGTGATGTTTATAACATCGGCAGGGGCAGCCGAGTCACGATTAATCGACTCTGGGAAATGATCGCAGCACTGAGCGGTCAAAAATCCGATCCCGTTTATGAACCGGCAAGAGGGGGTGACATCCTGCACTCTGTCGGCAATATTGACAAGGCCTGCACAAAGCTCGGTTTCGAAAATAGTTTCTCGTTGGAGCAAGGGCTGGAGTTGACAATGGAGTGGTACCGGAAGGCAGAAGACAGAAGCCGGAAGACAGAGGACAGAAGACAGAGGACAGAAGACAGAGGTCAGAAGACAGAGGTCAGATGACAGGGGTCTGAAGACAGAGGTCAGAAGACAGATGACAGGTGTCAGGAGACAGAAGACAGGGGTCAGAAGACAGGGGTCAGAAGACAGAGGATAGAAGACAGAGGACAGAAGACAGAGGTCAGAAGACAAAAATCAGAAACTGAAGTTATTAGTTATTGGTTATTGGGATCTGGGGCCGCTATCAGATTAGAAATAACAGATGACAAGGGTCTGAAGACAGATGACAGAAGGGGAAAGTCCGACCCGGCGCCGTCCGATACGGCAGGACCATGCCGCGGCTAAAGATGCGGAAGGGGGAAATGATAGAAGGTGAGAATTATGGAAGTCGGAATGCGGAATGCGGAAGTCGGAATGCGGCCTTCGACGAGCTCCCCTCGACTTGCTCGGGCCTGAGACTGTCGAACGGCAGGCGAGTCAAAGTCGGAATAGAAAACGGTTTTCGGTTTTAGGCTTTCGGCGTTCGGCTCGAGGCGCACTGCTAAAAACGCCTCTTCCAGTAACAAATAACCATTAACAAATAACGCCTACTTGAGCGATATTCGCCCAATTGAAGTGTCAACTTGGCTTGTGAGGTATTTTTATGGAACTCGAATATAAGAATGTCCTAGTGACCGGGGCGGCCGGCTTTATTGGATTTCATTTGTGTCAGCAGCTCTTAAAGGTTGATGTACGAGTCACTGGTATCGACAATCTAAGCCCCTACTATGATGTCGGTCTGAAACAGGATCGTCTGGATAAGATTTTGTCGGCCCCGAATTTCAGGTTTGTCCAAATGGATATGGCCGATCGATCCGCCATGCAGAACCTGTTTGACAAAAACCGCTTCGATGTCGTGGTCAACCTGGCGGCCCAAGCAGGGGTCCGATATTCGCTGGAAAATCCCCACGCCTATGTGGATGCAAATATTGTGGGTTTTGTCAACATTCTTGAAGGCTGCCGCCATGGCGGCGTCAAACATTTGGTATTCGCCTCCTCCAGTTCGGTATATGGCGCCAATACGAAAATGCCGTTTTCGATTCATCACAATGTCGATCACCCGGTGTCGCTGTACGCCGCTACCAAAAAAGCCAATGAACTCATGGCGCATACATACAGCCACCTCCATGGGATTTGCTGCACGGGACTGCGTTTTTTTACCGTCTACGGCCCCTGGGGGCGACCGGATATGGCATTGTTTTTATTCACCAAAGCGATCCTGGAGAATGAGCCCATAAAAGTATTTAATCACGGTAAAATGCAGCGGGATTTTACTTACATTGATGATATCATCGAAGGCGTCAGCCGGGTTATGGGCCGTCTGCCGGAACCCGATCCCGCATGGCGGGGAGACAGTCCGGGCCCGGGAACCTCTTATGCGCCCTATAGAATTTATAACATCGGCAACAACAGCCCGGTGGAGTTGTTAGAATTTATTGAAGTCATCGAAGAAGCACTAAATCTAACAGCCAAAAAGGAATTTCTCGATCTGCAGCCCGGCGATGTGCCTGCCACTTACGCCGATGTGGATGATCTGACGGCCGACGTCGGTTTTAAGCCCCAAACACCGATCACATACGGAGTTCAGAAATTCGTTGAGTGGTATAAGCAGTATTACAACTTTTAGAGATTTCTATAATTATCTGAATTTATGTAGTTTTTAATGGCAGCCGTTTTATGCCGCCGACATGGAATGATGGAATGTTGGAAGCATGGAATAATGGTCAAAAATGCATCACCTCATTGTTTGGATGAAGTAGCTCTGTATTCAACCAGATCGATTCAATTTATTTCTTTAAATAAATAAAAAAATATAAAGATAAATAAATATTATAGTATTATAAATTAATAAATTTTTCTTTATAATTTTTATTATTTAGAATAATATTTTATTATATAAATAAATCTTTAATCAGGCTGAGGATTTGATGGGGAGTTGAAAACTGAAGGTGGTACCCGATCCCAGGGAGCTTGCGACATCGATGGTTCGATCGTGCAATTCGAGAATTTTTTTGGTAATCGCCAATCCCAGCCCGGAATGCCCCAGATCGGACTTGCGGCTTTTATCCAGTTGATAGAAGCGGGTGAATATGCGTGACAGATCCTTGGCGGGTATGCCTTGGCCGGTGTCGCTGACCCGAACGGCAACATCCTCCTGCTGGGGGGTGAGATGCAACCGGACGGAGCCGCCCGCCGGCGTGTTATGTAAGGCATTTTCTATGAGATTTTCCAACACACGCTCGATCAGGCCGATATCGGCATTAACAAAGGGCAGATTCTTTTGGCATGATGTCGAAAGGCTGATCTTTTTTTCCTTGGCCTTCAATTCGAATTTTTGAGCCACATCCTGGACCAGCTCACTCAAATTGAATGGTTCGAGTTGTGCGCGAATATCGGAGGCATCGAGCTTGGCCAACTCCAACAGTTCACTCACCAGTTTGTTGAGACGCTCACAATGCCGGATGGCGATTGTCAGATAATTGCGGCGCGCCGCCTGATCGAGGTCGTCTTCTTTGAGAAGCAGGGTTTCGATATAGCCTTGCAGGGTTGCCAGGGGGGTACGTAAATCATGGGATACATTGGCGACCAGGTCGCGACGCATGGCATCGGACTTTTGCAAAAGATCCAGCTGATCTTCGATACGGGCCGCCATCTCTGTGAAGGCTATCCCCAGCCGGTCAATATCATCGGCCCTCCCGCGGCGATGGATCACGGGGAGTTTCGGGGGCGGATGTCCGGGATCGCGTCTAAAGGCATCCATGGCATTGGCCAGCCGTTTAAGCCTGCCGGTCAACGATGCAAACAGCACCAGACCGGCGATCAAAGCAAACAACAGGCTGGCGAATATCATCCAGGCGCTTAACTGCAAAATGTAACTTGCCTTCAACTTCTGTACGACATTATCATATATTTCACCGCCTAATATGACATACAGGTAACCTTGCAGCCGGCCCTGCTCAGGAATTCGTGCAACGGTGAAGACCTTTTTGCCGTCGAGATCCCGTGGATCATCTCCCTGCAGGGGGATGGTGAAATCTTTGTCAAGCATAGCGCGGATCGGCTCCAGTTCCACGCGGCTGCGTTTAATCTTGCCGGGAGCCGCCGAATATTCCAGAATTTTTCCCCGGGTATCCAACAGATAGACCTCGATGCTCGGATTGATCACCATCAGCATGTGAAAGATATCGGCCAGGGCGTCTTGATTGACACGGTCATCCTGCATTAAAATTTTTTCGGCGACGATCTGCTCTGCCAATTTGCGGTTTAAGCGTTGATTGACCTCCTGCTGATACATTTCTGTGGAAAATAAGGTCACGACAACAATTGCCAAGCCCACCAGGCAGAACAGACCGGTCAAAACGGCCGCTAATTTTGAGTATAGTGATCTAAACATCAGTCCAGCTCCGCAAATTTATAGCCGATGCCCCAGACAGTCAGCACATACTCCGGCTGGGCCGGATTTTTTTCAATTTTGGACCGCAGTCGATTGATATGCGAATTTACCGTGTGTTCATAGCCGTCGTGACCGTAGCCCCAAACTTTGTCCAGCAACTGCGCCCGGCTGAAAACGCGTCCGGCATGCCGGGCAAAGTGCAGCAGCAAATCGAATTCTTTGGCCGTGAGATCGACCGTTTTGGAATCAAGGGTCACCTTGCGCCGTTCCGGCTCAATGGTCAGATTCCCGGCCCTGATGACCGTTGGGCGATCAATTTGCTCGATCCGGTTTTCCGATTGAAGATTGTCGATTCGCCGAAAAATGGCCTTCACCCGGGCCATAAGCTCACGTATACTGAAGGGCTTGGTTACATAATCATCGGCGCCCATTTCAAGCCCCAACACGCGATCAAGCTCTGCGGCTTTGGATGTCAGCATCAAAATAGCGGTATAGGCCGGTTGAGAGCGCAGGCGGCGACAAATTTCCAATCCATCGATCCCGGGCAGCATTAGATCTAGTATGATAAGGTCGTAGCTATTTTGTGAAATCAGGTTCCAGCCGGCCTCTCCGTCGAACGCCAGGTCCACGCCATAGGAAAGATCACTCAGGTGCAACTCCAGCAGGCGGGCTAAGTCCCGGTTGTCTTCTATCACCAGAATTTTGTACGGCATAGGCCATATCTTTCATTGCTGATTTCAGAATTCGGATTTGGGATTGGCGGTATCTTCTCATTGTGGATTTTAGATTTCGGATTTGGGATTGACGGTATCGCTTCGCTCTATTTTTATTAATTGGACAGAATACCTTCAATCCAAAATCCGAAATCCGAAATCCAAAATCTAAAATATTATACCTACCGCCGGATCACAATAGGTGCGAAAGTATGTTTTAGTTGAAATACAATCAGGAATACCTATTCCAGTTGCGTTCTTTCAGGCGGTTACCCCTGACTGACTAATGGTAAAACAATAATCAAGATTTTCAAATCCCATCAGCGATTCGCTACGGACTGATTGCGGCCAATTTGGCCCGGGTATCCCTGGTCAGGGCCTGCTATCCAAACACCTGCCCGGTTAGATGAATCCACGATTTTATCCCGTCGTGATCAAAATGTTAAACTTTTGTTACACTTTTTCTCTGCGGCGTGGTTATCTTGTCATCAGTCACGGGATAAAGACAAACCCGGAACTCCGGAGCCAGGCCGATACCAACCCTATTGTCACATTGGGTATGCCAGGGCGGCCTTGAACTTGGAATCGATCAGCATTATCTATATTTCATATAAAGTTACGTCGAAGGAGGCTTTAACATGAAATCAATTATCATTCCCATTATTGTAATTGTGGCAGCCATATTCACCGCCGGCTATCTGGCGGCGGGCAGTAAATCAACCCAAATGCAGAAAAATGTTGATTCCACCATTGAGATGGATGACCGTTTGAAGACGGCCACTTTTGCTGGAGGATGTTTCTGGTGTGTGGAAGCGGATTTTGAAAAAGTCGATGGGGTGGTCGAAGCCATCTCCGGCTACACCGGTGGCCGCGAGCCAAACCCGACCTACAAGGAGGTAGCCTCCGGAGCCACCGGCCACACGGAAGCGGTGCAGATAATTTATGACCCCGCACTAGTTTCATACAGCCAATTGCTCGATGTTTTCTGGCGGCATATGGATCCCACCGATCCGAACGGGCAATTCGTTGACCGCGGTTCGCAATACCGTCCCGCCATATTCTACCATGATGAGGAGCAAAAGCGCCTGGCCGAGGAGTCAATGGCGGCCCTGGACAAATCCGGCCGGTTCAGTCGACCGATTGCCACTGAGATTACGATGCTGACCACCTTTTACCGGGCCGAAGAATACCATCAGGACTACTACAAAAAAAACGGAATTCGCTATAAATTTTATCGCAGCGGTTCCGGGCGCGATAAGTTCTTAAAAAAGACCTGGGGCGATGAAAAGCGGTCTTCCCTGAACCGGCCCACGAACTCCCAATACGCCAAATTTACGAAGCCGTCTGATGAAGTCCTGCGCCAAAAGCTGACGCCGCTGCAATATAAGGTCACCCAGCGAGACGGAACCGAGCGGCCCTTTAACAACGAATACTGGAATAACAAAGAGGCTGGAATCTATGTCGACATCGTTTCGGGTGAACCGCTTTTCAGTTCCCGGGACAAGTTTGTTTCCGGCACCGGCTGGCCCAGTTATACCAGACCCCTGGAGCCCGATAACATCGTCGAGCTTGAGGATCGCAGCCATTTCATGGTGCGCACTGAGGTTCGCAGCAAGCACGGCGATTCCCATCTCGGGCATCTATTCCCGGACGGACCGCCGCCCACGGGCTTGAGATACTGCATCAACTCGGCTTCCCTGCGTTTTATTCCCAAGGAAAATCTTGAAATGGAGGGCTACGGCCAGTATACCGCGATGTTTGACTAGCAGGTTGCGGGGTGCGGGTTGCGAGTTTCGGGGTGGCGGTATTCGGCATTCGGCATTCGGCTTTCGGAGGTCTAAAGCTCGTTTATCTGCCTTCTGGTATCTGGTTGCGGGATACGGGTTGCGGGGCAAGGCGCATAGGGCAGAGCGCGTGGGGCATAGCCATTGGGGCGCACGGCATAGAGCACGGCGCAAAAAGCTAAGGGGGACCGGCGAATCGATAGCGGATTTCGGAATGCGAGGTGCGGGGTAGCGGTATTAGGCTTTCGGCGTACGGCGACTTAACGCTGGGTTATCTGTCTTCTGACATCCGTCCTCTGTTTTCTGGTATTTGGTTGCGGGATAGCTGTATTCGGCCTTCGGCATTCTGCGCAAGGCGATTTAAAGCTGGTTTATCTGTCTTCTGAAATCTGTCTTCTGTCTTCTGCCATCTGTCCTCTGTCTTCTGGTAACTGGTTGCGGGCATACTGATATTTGGAAATATCTTAAGTGCCTCTGGGAAGGTGGTACGCCCGGCTGGGTTCGAACCAGCGGCTTTCAGCTCCGGAGGCTGACGCTCTATCCACTGAGCTACGGGCGCATTTTTTCGGGTAGATGATAGAAGTCTGAGAACAAAAATCAGATGAAGTGGAATTTAATCCAGATGCGCGGTCAAGTCAAGCTGAAAACGTATGTGAGGTTCAAAGGTTCAGGGTTCAGAGGTTATTGGAATGTCGAATGACGATTGACGAATTTCGAATTAAGGAATTCTTTCAATTTTATTTTAAAGGGACAGAGCGGAGCGATACCACAAATCCGCAATCCGCAATCCGCAATCCAAAATCGACCTTTTAAGTTAGGCTGATCTAGCACCATATAGCCCCATAAACATCAGTCCTTCTACCTACCGACCAACGCTCCCTTATCAAACGCCTCTTTGGCTTCGCCAACGACATACAACGAGCCGGCGATGCAAACGGCATCTTCGGGGGCGGTTGTATCAATGGCGTGTTTGACTGCCTCGACGACATCCGGGACAATGGTATGTTTCACCTTGAATTTTGCGGCAACTTCCTGCAGCTTGCGGGGGTCCAGGGCCCGGTCGATTTTAGCCCGGGTCAATATCACGCGGCTTGCCAGGGGCAGCAGACTGTCCAGCATCGCTTTATAGGGTTTGTCATCCAGAATCCCAATTACCATTGTAATCTTTCTGCCGGCAAGATTTGAGGCTAAATACCGGTTCAGATTGCGGGCTGCCGCCAGGTTGTGGGCACCGTCCAGCATGATCAGCGGTTTTTGGGAAACGGTTTCCAGACGGCCGGGCCAACGATTGCTGCGGAGTCCGCATTTGATATCGGTCAATTCAAGCCTGGCTTTGCGTCGGCTCAAGAGCTCGCAGGCCGCCAGAACCAGGGCGGCGTTGTCCGCCTGATGACTGCCCTGTAATGCCGTCTGCAAGCCGTGCCAGGTGTTGTCCAGACCGTAGTAGGAAAATGTGCCGGGCGGTTGGCGCCGGACCTTGAAGTCACGTCCCAGGCGGTAGAGATCTGCGTTTTTTTGGGCAGCGGCTTGTTCAACCACCTGACGGGCACTTTTTTGTCGGATTCCGGTGACCACCGGTTTGCGCCGTTTTATGATACCCGCCTTTTCCGCGGCGATCTGGCTCACCGTATTTCCCAGATAGTCGCGATGCTCCAGGGAGATGTTGGTGATGATCGACAACTCGGACTGGATGACGTTGGTCGCGTCGAGCCGTCCGCCCATGCCGGTCTCGATCACCGCCCATTCAACCTGTTGCCGGCTGAATTCATACAGCGCCATGGCGGTGGCAAACTCAAAAAAGGTCGGCTCGCGCCGGCCGTGATGAACCTGCCGGACGGCATTGAAGGCTGCCAGGACATTTTTATTGGAGATTGGCCGGTTGTTGACCTGGATCCGTTCATTGAATCGGACAAGATGCGGGGATGTGTAAAGTCCTGTTTTGTAGCCGGATCGAAGAAGTATTGTGGCCAAAGATGAGGCTACCGAACCTTTGCCGTTGGTGCCGGCCACATGGATACAGCCGTAGGTGCGCTGGGGGTTGTTTAGATTTGATAAAATTTTTTTGATGGTTGAAAGACCCAGCTTGATGCCGAACCTCCGAAAACCATACATGGTTTTCAGACAGTTTTTATAGGATTTTTCTATAGTCATTCGCATAAAAAAAACCCGGCGAAAGCGGTAAACCTTGCCGGGTTGTTCACTACCGTCGAAATGGTCTTATCTTCTGTGTCTGGCCTTGGCGGCAGCAATCCGCTCTCTTCTCAATGCTTCGCGCTGTTTGCGACGGCGAAATTCGCTCGGTTTTTCATAGCTTTTTTTCAGTTTCAAACGCTTGAAAAGTCCGTCGTTTTGAATCTTTTTCTTCAAAATACGCATCGCTTTTTCAATATCGTTGTCTATGACCCTGACTTCAATGTCCTTCAAATACCTCGCCCCCTTCTTGCCCTCGGATAATAATCCATTGCAAATTACTTCCGATGGTTAGTCAATGCTCTTATGTCGAACACTGTCTTTTATCGAATTCTGGAAACATAAGCAAGCTAATTTTAATGTCAAATTAAAAATTTTGCTGAAATGCCAACTTCGGGGGGCCAATTATTCGCTTGACACCCTTTATCCATTGGGCCATACTCTGCCGTCAAAATAATCGTATCGGGCGGTGACGATCCGCTGCAAGGATGGTCGCGAGCTTTAACAATACCCCACTTGGAAGTTATTCGTTATTCGTTATTGGTTAATGGCTTAAATTGAATGAAATCTGTTTTTATATCATCACTGATGGCACAGAAATGAGAGCAGGTGCTTAGCCAATTCTAATAACGACTAACAAATAACAAATAACCCCTAAATGAGCGTGTTCGCTCATTTAGGGTAACACAAAAGGAGGTTTACCCATGCGTTTAATCCTGTTAGGCGGTCCGGGGGCGGGAAAAGGAACCCAGGCCAATCACATCAAAGAAAATTATCAGATTCCACAGATATCCACTGGAGATATGCTGCGAGCGGCAGTCAAGGCCGGCACCGAGTTGGGTCTCAAAGCCAAAGAGTATATGGATGCCGGCGGCCTGGTGCCCGATGATGTCATTATCGGTCTCGTCAAAGAACGCATCAAGGAATCGGACTGTGAAAAGGGATTCCTGTTTGACGGTTTTCCGCGAACCATACCCCAGGCCGATGCGATGAAGGAGGCCGGGGTGCCCATCGACGCCGTGGTCGACATCAACGTGCCGGATGAAGAAATCATCAAACGTATGAGCGGACGGCGAGCCCACCTTGCCAGCGGCCGAACCTACCACATCGTGTTTAATCCGCCCAAAGAAGAAGGCAAAGATGATGTCACCGGAGAACCGCTGGTTCAGCGCGATGACGATAAAGAGGAAACCGTGCGCAAACGGCTTGAAGTTTACCATGATCAAACCGAGCCTCTGATCGATTACTACAAAAATTGGCAAAGCTCAGGGCAGGCGGGAGCGCCGCAGTATGTCAGAATTGAAGGGGTCGGTAAAGTCGAGGAAATCCGCGATTCAGTTTTCGCGGCACTTGATGGTCTCAAATAGGTTGAGAGGTTCAGGTTCAGCGTGGCAGGTTGAAGATATAGGTTTCAGGTGTCCCCGCCTCCGCTTCGCTCCAGACGGGATCGTAGACAGGTTTCGGGTGTCAGGGAACTGGGGTGCCAAGTCCTGATATCTGAATATGCATCGGGCGAAAAACTTGGAATCTTCATTTTCTGACAATAGGTTGTCGGAAAAAACCCGTTAAATGCAAAAAATCAGCGAGGTCCTGTTTGATTAGTAGACAGGACCTCTTTGCGTTTACAGCGATATTGCGCCGGCGTTTGATCCTGGCCGATCATGGTGGATCTGCATTTGCCCGGAAGGACCTGAATAAATTAACATCGAACATCGAACATCCAACGTTGAACATCGAATAATGATGTCGCTTCGCTTCGCAATTTAATTTCCCAAGTATTCATCTTGCAGATGCAAATTCTCGAATTATTGTTACTCTAAACCCGCTTTGAAGTTTGCGACGGATTTCTAAATTTAGAGTGGCTGCTTATTTTCCCATTCAAAATTCGATGTTGGACGTTCGATGTTCGATGTTCGATGTTCAGTCAGTTCCCATGTTCAATCGCTTCTCGACAAACTCCAGGGCCTCCTCACGGGTAAATTCTTCTCCGGCCAGGTGCTCTTCTTCCAGGGCCGCGAGAATTTCCTTGAACATCGTCGAGGGCTTTAACCCGAAATGTTTGATTAAGTCATTGCCGCTTAAAGGGGGCGGTGTCGCTGCACGGGGCTGCAGGATTGAATAAATGCAGTCGATGCCTTCGGTGACAAAGTCCGCAAAACGTTGAATGCAAAGAGCGTCTGCGGTGTTGCGGCTCATTGTTCCGGCCAGAGCATGCAGCAGGATTGCGGGGGTACGATCGCCGCACGCCATATAAAAACGGATAAACGCCCGTTCGGCGGGAGCATTTTCCTGCCGGGCATTGAAAAGGGCAAAAGGTTCTAGGTGATGGCGGATAATAAACTCAATCGTATCTGAATGACGCCTTGAAAACTTAAGCCTGCGGCAAATTTCCCGGGACATGGCCGCGCTGCGGACCGCATGGCCATTGAGGAAACCGGATCCGCCGGCGGTGGCCGGCTTGGCCGGCGGCAACCCAATGTGTTGGAACAAGGCTGACCATTTTAAAAGGACGGCCCCTTCGTCGACCGACAGCGCTTTCAAGAGACGGTCCATGGATTCCGGCTGCTCTGGCTGCGGAGAATATAGCAAATCTTCGAGATGGCGGTAGGCGGTCAGAGTCTGCTCAAACAAATTACCAGGCTGCTGGTCATCCGACATGCTGCTGTTCAGCCTTATCAGCTCCGGGAATATGCCGAACAGCAGGCCGGTGCGCGCCATGCTTACCAGCTGGGCATGGGAATCTTCTAAATTGAGAATTTTGAATAGTTCTTCTCTGATGCGCTCACCGGCGGTATTTTGGATAAGGCCGCTATCCCGGGCGATGGCCGCTTCGGTACCTTTGTCGATTGAAAAGCCAAAGGCCGCCGCCATGCGATAAGCCCTGACCAGACGGACCGGGTCACGCCGGAAAACGTCACGCTTCACCATGCGGATGGTTTTTGCGGCCATATCCCGACGTCCCCCTGTCATGTCTATCAGTCGGCCGGATGATACTTCCAGGGCCAGGGCATTGATGGTAAAATCCCGCCGGATTAAGTCCTGTTCAATGGTTTCCCCATTTAACGGCATGATGTCGAAGTGACAGTCGCCGATGACAACCCGATGAATGGTGTGCCCGTGTTTGCCGAATTTAACGGCCTTGCCACCGGTGTTGGCAGCCAATACCTTCGCGAATTTGTCCGGAGCGGTCGCTACGGCCAGATCATAATCTACGGGGGGGCGACCGCACAGCAGATCCCGCATCGCTCCGCCGACGACATACACTCCTTTTTTTTGGGGAAAGATATCCGTATCGATAGGAAGCATTATCGTTTTAAACCGCTATACCCCGTACAGATTAGCTAAAAAATCAACCGAAATCACTTGACAGCCGGGCAATTATGGTATATTTTTTAACCTTACATGGATTAAGGCATGTGGAACCCGCCAAAGTGAGAGGATGTATTTCTTCTTAACTATATCACTAAACACTCAATTTCCTCCTGAAAAACCGGCATGGATCCAATCAGTCAGTCACCTTTGTAAGGAAACTTTAAACATATTTGAACCCATTTACAACGCCTTTTCGATTTTACCAATATCGTTCCGGTTTTGAATAAGATTAACACGCTATCAGCAGGCTGCAAAATTAAAACTTTGCAACTTCCGATTGTAATAGTGCTTTTATTTCGTTTTGGATGGGTAGGGGAGCCTTGAAAGCGGTTTCTTTAATAATTTCAAGGGGAAAAATATAATCTATCATTGATAAAAATAGTACGAGGAACAATTTGATGAACATTGCTGAACTCAAAGAAAAGAAAATCAGCGAACTCACCCAGATGGCAAAGAGACTTAAGATTGACGGAGCCGCCGGGATGCGCAAGCAGGAACTGATGTTTGCCCTGCTCCAGACCCAGATTGAAAAAAACGGTCTTATTTTCGGTGAGGGTACTCTTGAAATATTGCCCGACGGTTTTGGCTTCCTGCGATCACCGGATTCCAACTACCTGCCAGGTCCCGATGACATCTACGTATCCCCCTCCCAGATCCGACGTTTTAATTTGCGAACCGGGGACACTATATCAGGACAAATTCGCCAGCCGAAGGAATCAGAAAGGTATTTTGCCCTTTTAAAGGTCGAGGCTGTCAATTATGAAGATCCTGAAGTGGCCAGGGATAAAATTCTCTTTGACAATTTAACCCCGCTGTATCCCGACAGTAAAATCAATCTTGAGACCGATACCGACAACTTTTCCACTCGCATCATGGATTTGATGATTCCAATCGGATTTGGCCAAAGAGGGTTGATCGTATCTCCGCCGCGATCCGGCAAGACCATGCTGCTGCAAGCCATTGCCAATTCAATCATTGCCAGCCATAAAGATGTGGTTCCGTTTGTGTTGCTGATCGATGAACGTCCCGAGGAAGTGACCGATATGGAGCGAACCGTGGAAGCCGAAGTGATCAGCTCCACTTTTGACGAGCCGGCTGAAAGACATGTCCAGGTCGCCGAAATGGTAATCGAGAAAGCCAAACGTTTGGTGGAGCATAAAAAGGATGTCGTCATTTTATTAGACAGCATTACCCGTCTGGCCCGGGCTTACAACTCGGTTGTTCCGCCCAGCGGCAAGATTCTCTCCGGTGGTGTCGATTCCAATGCCCTGCAGCGCCCCAAAAGGTTTTTCGGTGCGGCGCGCAACATAGAGGAAGGGGGCAGCCTGACGATTATTGCCACCGCCTTGGTGGATACCGGCAGTCGGATGGATGAAGTTATATTTGAAGAGTTTAAGGGAACCGGTAATGCCGAAATTCAGCTGGATCGCCGTTTGGCTGATAAACGTATTTACCCGGCCTTCGACATCAAACGGTCCGGAACCCGCAAGGAAGAACTGCTGCTGGAAGACGAAATACTGAACCGGGTTTGGATTTTACGCAAGCTGCTGACCACCCTCAACTCGGTGGACAGCATGGAGTTCTTGCTGGATAAGATGGGTGGCACCAAAGACAATAAAGGTTTCCTGAAGTCGATGAACGCCTAGTTTCTCCGCCTTGAGAAAGTGCCTTTTTATTGAAAATTTGACCATAACAGGGGTAAATGCAATATCCCGATTGACATATGCTTATATCCGCTGTATATGACCGACCAACCGATTTTATCCATTTAGCCGGCGGCCCGGAGCCGCCGACCCGAAACCGGCGGAGTAAAGTAAATTCAATTTGCAGGGGGTTGAAAATATTATGAAAAAGAAGATTCATCCTGAATATGCCGAGACCAATATTCGATGTGCCTGCGGCCATGAGATTGAAGTTGGCTCGACTAAATCCAACATCAGTGTTGAAATTTGTTCCAAGTGTCATCCTTTTTTTACCGGTAAACAGAAACTGATTGACACCGCGGGCCGGATTGAACGATTTCGCAAGAAATATGAGAAGTTCCAGAACCAAGGAAAATCCGCGTAGTTGCCCCGCCCGCCAATTCTCTTTGCTGATAATTCATTCGGCCGGAAACTGAGTATGATGATGCAGCGATTGATTCGTTGCTTGTGTGCAATCCTTGGTGAGCCGGCCGGTTTTCTTTCCCGCTAATGAAAATCAGAACCGGAAAAAAATTAATCACAGACAACTGTAATCAACCTAAGATGCGGATCAGGTCGTCGGGTATTAAAAAACAGATGACTGATTCTTAGGTCTGAAAGCCTCCGATTCGTGCAAGATCCGGGAGATTCCAGGACCCATGTTTGATAAATTGATAGGGGTTGAAGAACGCTTCATCGATGTCGAAAAACAGCTGAGCGATCCAAAAGTCGTGCAGGACCGCGACGCTTACCAGAAGTATGTGCGCGAGCACGCCGATTTGAACAAGATCGTTACGGCCTATCGCCGCTACAAGCAGACGCTGCAGAATCTCGAGGAGAGTCAAGAGCTTTTAAAGGACTCCGATCCTGAGATCAAGGACCTGGCGCGCGATGAAATCGCGGCCTTGACCCGGGAAAGAGATACCCTGGAAGATGAGCTCAAAACACTCTTGCTGCCCAAAGATCCCAATGATGAGAAAAACGTCATTGTAGAGATTCGGGCCGGGACCGGCGGCGAAGAAGCTGCCCTGTTTGCCGGCGACCTGTTCAGAATGTACAGCCGTTATGCTGAAAACCGGGCCTGGAAAGTTGAGGTGATGACGCATCACCCCACCGGTGTGGGCGGGTTAAAGGAAGTCATTGCCATGATTCAGGGTAAAGGTGCCTACAGTGTCTTCAAATATGAAAGCGGCACCCATCGCGTTCAGCGGGTGCCCACCACTGAGACCCAGGGGCGTATCCATACGTCTGCTGTTACCGTGGCTGTTTTGCCCGAGGCGGAAGAGGTCGATATTGCCATCGACCCGTCCGAACTTAAAGTCGACGTCTATCGCTCCACCGGACCCGGAGGTCAGAGTGTGAACACCACCGACTCGGCGGTTCGCATCACCCACCTTCCGACGGGTCTCGTGGTAACCTGCCAGGATGAAAAATCCCAGCTCAAAAATAAGCTCAAAGCTATGAAAGTTCTGCGCGCCCGGCTGCTGGACCAATTGATAGTGGAGCAAAATGAAAAGCGTTCCGAGGAACGCAAGAGCCAGGTCGGTACCGGGGACAGAAGCGGCCGAATCCGGACTTACAATTTTCCCCAGGGCCGGGTGACCGATCATCGAATCGGCCTGACCCTGTACAAGCTGGAAAATATTCTGCAGGGTGACCTGGAGGAAATCATCGAAAATCTGGCAACCTATTATCAGACCCAGGAGCTTCAGAGGGCGGAGCAGTAATCGGGAAGGTTTCAGGTGTCAGGTGTCAGGTTTCAGAGGACAGAGGACAGAGGTCAGAAGACAGAGGTCAGAGGACAGAGATCAGAGGATAGAAGACAGAGGACAGAGGACAGAAGACAGAGGTCAGAGGACAGAGGACAGAGGACAGAAGACAGAGGACAGAGGACAGAGGTCAGAAGACAGAGGTCAGAAGACAGAGGACAGAAGACAGAGGTCAGAGGACCGAGATCAGAGGACAGAGGACAGAAGACAGAGGAGATTGATTGCGGATTTAATTGATTAAGACCCGAATCTGAAATCAATAGATTGCGTCAAATGTCGAATGGTCGAATTTCATAAAATTTATAATTGACATTACGTTTGGCAAGCGTGGGATTTTAAGTTTTTTTCCTGACACCTGAAACCCGACACCTGAAACCCGACACCTGAAACCCGACACCTGAAACCCGACACCTGAAACCCAAATCGTCTGATTCACTTAATCAGACCGGAAGTCATAATCGTCCATGAATAAACAATCCGTTGCTGACGCTGCTAACAGTCAATGGACCATCATCAAACTGATCCGGTGGGCCACGTCATATTTGAAATCGTATGAGATCGACAGTCCCCGGGCCACCGGTGAGATTCTGCTGGCCCATGCGCTGCAGCTCGAGCGGATTGACCTTTATTTACAATATGACCGGCCGTTGGTCAGCGAAGAACTGCAGATATTCAAGTCATTGATCAAACGCCGCGTCCGGCGGGAGCCGGTTGCCTATATTCTGGGCGCTAAAGAATTCTGGTCACTGGACCTGGAAGTCAATCCAGCGGTCCTGATTCCCAGACCCGAGACCGAATGCCTGGTGGAGGCGGCTCTGGATTTCATGGAGCAACAAAATTCCGGACCGCCGCAGCGCATTCTGGACCTCGGCACCGGATCCGGAGCCATCGTGCTGGCACTGGCTTCACAGCAACCCCGGCATATTTACTTCGCATCGGATCGATTTCAGACGGCAGTGGAGATGGCTTGCAGGAATGCCGGTCGACTCGGTTTGAGCTCAAGCATTAATTTTTTTGTGGGTGACTGGTTTTCCGGCTTAGACAGCACCAAGACGGTTCTTGACATGATCGTGTCGAATCCGCCTTATATTCCCAGTGGGGCAATCAGTGGATTGCAGCCCGAGATCCATCAGTACGAGCCGCTTGTCGCGCTTGACGGCGATACCGACGGGCTGGCCTGTTATCGAAGTATAATCGGTGCCGCTCGAAACTATCTGAAGCCCGGCGGTGCGCTGATGCTGGAGATCGGCCACGACCAGCGCGAAGATGTCCGCCAAATCGCCGCCCTCGATGATCGATGGGAAGCGTTCAACTGCTCTAAGGACTACAGTGGCTGCGATCGGGTCATATCGATGCGCAAAAGAAGGTAAGACGGGATTGGCAATTGCGGATTTCGGATTTGCCGAAAGCACAAACAAAACATGGCACATGGAGCAGAGCGCATAGGGCATAGAGCAGGGCGGTTTTGTGGGCTGCGGGTTGCGGGGTAGCGGTATTCGGCTTTCGGTATTCGGCATTCGGCGCACGGTAAAAACAAACTGGTTTACGGTGGAGGGTTGAGGGTTTAAGGTGTCGAGTCAATGGGAATCGGACAAATATAAGAGCATTCGGCTCTCGGCCCACGGGAAAAAAATCAGGTAAAAGTTTTAAAGTGTAGGGATAGGGTTGACAGAAGCCGGAAAAGAAATATGACATCAGGGCTTCGGCTCACGACGAACGGCAAAAAACAATAACAAATAACTGAGGTTTTTCTGACATCTGTCATCTGTCTTCTGGTATCTGGTTGCGGTTCGCAGGTATTCAAATAATTCCGCCCTACGAGAGATGCGATGCCAGATGCTGAAGACCGGATGCCTGATGACTATACTTGCATTTGAAAAACCTTTGAAAGCTGAGCCCGAAAACCATATTTATAGAGAAAAAGTATTGCAGTCATATCTGATTTTTGGTACAAAAATTAGATTTTTATAAAACCCACGCCATCGGACCTGTTTCCCGGTGCTTTCAGTGAAAGTCGGCAGCAGGGCGGATGAGGGCGGTGGAACAACCGAAAGGGAAGGGAGAAAAAAATGGCTTATGTAACGATGAAAGAACTGCTGGAGGCCGGAGTGCATTTCGGTCACCAGACCAAACGTTGGAATCCCAAGATGAAACCTTACATATTTGGGGCCAGAAACGGGATCTATATCATCGATCTGCAGCGAACCGTGCGCATGTTTAAAACGGCCTATGACTTTATTGCGGATACGGTGGCCGGCGGTAAACCGGTCCTGTTCGTCGGCACGAAAAAGCAGGCCCGTGATTCCATTTATGAAGAAGCCAACCGATGCGAAATGTTTTATGTCCACAATCGCTGGCTGGGCGGTATGCTGACGAACTTTCAAACAATTAAACAAAGTATCGATCGTTTGAATTATCTCAACAATATCCAAAATGACGGATCCATCGAACTCTTTCCCAAAAAAGAGCGGCTGAAACTGGGCAAAGAGCGAATCAAACTAGACAACAACCTCGGCGGTATCCGCACCATGAACGGTCTACCGGGCGCCCTGTTTGTTGTTGATCCCAAAAATGAAGCCATTGCCGTACGGGAAGGACGGCGGTTGAACATACCGATCGTGGCCATTGTCGATACCAACTGCGATCCGGATGATATCGATTATATAATTCCCGGCAATGACGATGCCATCCGGGCCATCCGTCTAATTACCTCGCGCATGGCGGATGCCTGCATTGATGGGCAGGAGCGCTTGGCCGAAAAACAGCAGGCCGAAGCCGATAAGGACGTTCAGGAGGAATCCGAATTGACAACCGCCAGCGCCGAGCTGCAGCCGGGAGAACGCAAAGTCATTTCCGACGGCACCGAAGGGCCGGTGGTTGAAATTATCAAACGGTCGGCCGATGAAAGCCCGCAAGACGGCGAGTCGGTAGAAGGCGCGACTGAGGTACCAGAAGATAAGGTAGAAAAAATAGCAGACACTAGCGAAGCTGAAAAGACAGGAGAGTAAGATGACACAAATTAGTGCAACACTGGTTAAACAACTGCGGGAAAAAACCGGTGCTGGAATGATGGATTGTAAGCAAGCACTTGTAGAGTGTGATGCGGATATGGATAAGGCCGTCGATTTTCTCCGGAAAAAAGGGCTGGCAACCGCCCAGAAAAGAGCCGGACGTGCTATGACCGAAGGTACCGTGCAGTCCTATATTCATATGGGCGGCAAGCTGGGGGTAATGGTCGAAGTAAATTGCGAAACCGATTTTGTGGCCAAGAATGAAGATTTCCTGGCTTTTGCCAAAAATATCGCCATGCACATTGCGGCCACCAACCCCTTGGGAATACGGCCGGAAGATGTTCCGGAAGATATTGTCAATCGTGAAAAAGAGATATACCAGGCCCAGGCGCTTGAAATGGGCAAACCGGAAAATGTCGTTCCCAAGATTGTCGAAGGCAAAATGAATAAATTCTTCAAGGACAATTGCCTGCTTAATCAACCCTATGTGAAAGATCCGGAGCTGACCGTCGAGGACCTGTTAAATGAGCTCATTGCCAAAATCGGAGAAAACATCTCCATCAGGCGTTTTGTTCGATTTCAGACCGGCGAAGATCAGGGATAGATATGGTCGAATTCGCCGGCGGCTGTCGGGCCAAAGGCGAATCGGAATAAACGCCCCTGTCCGGCACTCAACCCTTATGCAGGTGACGATGTGAGCAGCCCTAAATATAAACGTGTAGCGATAAAATTGAGCGGTGAAGCCCTGATGGGGGATCAGGGCTTCGGCATCAGCCCTGACATGATTAAGTTTGTTGCCGGCGAAATCCGTGCAGTGGTCGAGCTGGGGGTTCAGGTCGGGATCATCGTGGGCGGCGGCAATATTTTTCGAGGTATCGCGGCAAGTTCTTACGGCATGGACCGCACCTCGGCCGACCATATGGGAATGTTGGCGACCGTCATCAACAGCCTGGCCCTGCAGGACGCTTTGGAAAAGCAAGGCGTTCAAACCCGGGTCCAGACCGCGATATCGATGCACGAGGTGGCCGAACCCTATATCATGCGTCGCGCCAACCGGCATTTGGAGCGGGGTCGGGTGGTGATTTTCGGCGCCGGAACCGGCAACCCCTATTTTACGACAGATACGGCCGCCGTGCTGCGGGGACAGGAAATTCATGCCGAACTTTTATTAAAGGCCACCAAGGTCGACGGCGTTTACGATGCGGATCCCGCGAAAAACCAGGCGGCCAGAATGGTAAAGCGGATCAGCTATATGAAAGTCCTGGAGAAGCAGTTGAAGGTAATGGACATGACGGCCATCTCCCTTGCCATGGACAATCATTTGCCCTTGGCGGTCTTCAAACTGAAAGACCGGGGCAACATCGTGCGAGTCGTGTGCGGTGAGAATGTCGGGACGCTGATAAACGAGTAGTCCTTAAAATTGAACTAAAATTCAAAATGACTAAAATGAGCTAAAATTTTGGAATTCTGTCATCGTATAATAGAAAAAATACTTCAACTTTGGGCATTTTAGGCAATTTAGACACTTTAGTGTCTATTAATTGAAATCACATCATGTTTGCGCAGGATTTATGCTTTAGCCGGATTGTATATTTAAGGAATGCTATGAGTCTAAATTTAAACAACAGAGCGAAGCGATACAACAAATCTTCAATCTTCAATCTTCAATTTTCAATTCCGGCTTGCCCGGGTTGGGCATTTGTACTTCCAGTAGCTACTAACTCTTCAAATGTAACCAAAAGGTATTCCCAATGATTGAAACTATTTATGATGAAACCAGAGAAAGTATGGGTAAGTCTATTGCTTCATTGAAGAAAGATCTAAATCGATTGCGAACCGGGCGAGCCTCACTTTCTATTTTTGACGGCCTCAAAGTCGATTACTACGGTACGTTGACGCCGTTGAATCAGATGGCGACCCTGGCCGTGCCGGAAAGCCGCTTGATCACAATTCAGCCCTGGGATGCATCCGTCCTCAAAGACATAGAAAAGGCCATTTTAAAATCGGATTTGGGACTGACACCATCCAATGATGGTAAAATTATTCGCCTGGCGATACCGCCGCTTACCGAGGAACGCCGTAAAGAGCTTGTTAAGGTCGTTCACAAGATGTGTGAAGACCGCAAGGTATCCGTCAGAAATATACGGCGCGATGCCAATGACCTTCTCAAAGGTATGAAAAAAGACGGCGAAATTTCAGAAGATGACGCTTTTAAAGCCCAGGATCAGGTACAGAAAATTACCGATGAGCAGATCAAGCTGATCGATGAATGCTTCAAAGAAAAAGAGAAAGAAATCCTTGAATTCTAGCCCTTCTTCTGTCCATCTCCCTGGTCCGGATATCGCCCAACTGCCCGCCCATGTGGCGATTATCATGGACGGCAACGGCCGTTGGGCCAAAAAACGTCTACTAAACCGTGTCAAGGGGCACGAAAAAGGAGCTGACACGGTTCGAACTGTTGTGCGCACTTGTCGGGAACTCGGCATCCGCTATCTAACCCTTTACGCCTTTTCCACCGAAAATTGGCAGCGGCCCAAAACTGAGGTCGAGGCCCTGATGACTTTACTCAAGCGATTTCTGAAGTCCGAAAAATCCGAAATGCTGGAAAATGATATTCGGCTCAGGGTAATCGGACAGACCCAGAACCTGCCATCCGGTGTCCGGGCTACCGTGGAGGAGGTCACCACGGCCACCCAGAATAACCGCAGCATGGATCTAATACTGGCCCTGAGTTACGGTGGACGGGCGGAGATCTTGGATATGGTCCGAGCGCTTGCAGTCAAAGTCAGGCAGGAGCAGATCGATCCCCAGGCCATCGATGCTGATCTGGTGGCCGATCATCTTTACACCCGCGAAATACCCGACCCGGATATAATGATCAGAACCAGCGGAGAAATGCGCATCAGCAATTTTTTACTCTGGCAAATCGCTTATTCGGAAATTTTCGTTACGCCTACGTTGTGGCCTGATTTCGGCAGAGAAGAGTTTCTGCAAATTCTAAAAGACTTCCAGGGGCGGGAACGCCGGTATGGAAAGATTTAAAATGGAGTGCTGGAATAATGGAGTAATGGAGTGTTGGAGTATTGGAGTGTTGGGTGAAAATTGGAAATTATTTAATGCTCTTTAAGTCAATTTTTGTACCACTGCAAGCTGGATGGAATTTTAGAATTTAGATTTTGGATTTTAGATTCTAGATTTAAGGTATTCTGCCTGTCGTGAGCCTTTATGTCGAACGGGCTGTCGTGAGCTTTTAGGTCGAACAGTCCATTATATTCGATAGAGCGCAGCGATTCCACCAATCCGAAATCCGCAATCCAAAATCCCAAATCATATTATTCACATCTCTATTCGGAGCAATAGATCTCGTGCATCTTAAGCGATGGATTACCGGGCTGAGCGCATTACCGGTCCTGATATTTCTAGTATATTCCGGCGGATTTCCTTTTTTATTGCTAATCGGATTCGCCTGTATCTGCGCTCAATGGGAGTACAACCGCATTATTTCCAATTCCGATGCGGGTTTTATGTCAAGTGTCATCGTCTGGTGGGGCTATCTCGCCAGTCTCTTAATCCTGCTGGCCGCCCATGCCGCCGGCATCGGGCTGGTGGCGTTGATGATTGCGCTTAATCTGGTCATCGTAGGGGTGATGTCCGTATTTCTCTATAAAGCCAATCCCGGGGTGGGCCAGTTTATCCAGCGTCAGGTTTTGGGTCTTACTTACATCCCCTTGTGCCTTGGCCTGCTGGCCGTCATCCGTAATGCGCCTGACGGCATGGTATTTATCTTTTTGCTGCTGGCGATCATCTTTGCCGGTGATATCAGCGCCTATTACATCGGGACTTACCTGGGACGCCACAAGCTCAGCCCGTCCATCAGCCCCGGAAAAACTTTCGAAGGCGCCCTCGGAGGGCTCTGCGGCAACCTGCTGGCGGGCAGCATCGGGATTGCTTTTTTTATGCCGTCCATTGCGTGGGGCACCGGGATATTGTTTTTTTTGGCAGCCGGGGCTGCCGGGCAGGTGGGCGACTTATTTGAATCTGAAATGAAGCGATCTTCGGATATCAAGGACTCCGGGGGATTGTTGCCCGGCCATGGCGGCTTTCTGGACCGTATCGATGCGCTTTTATTCGCATCACCCGTGGCATATTTGTTCAAGGTGTATATATTTTAGTTTGAAGCACTAAAAGTCGATACAGTTACTTAAGTCAGGAGATGACTGATCCGTATCCTGGCGACAAAAATATGGCTGGGACGCTGGAATGCCGGGAAGCCGGGATAATTCAGATATCCATAAGCCTCCCGGCCTTCAGGCTTTCAAGCTTTCAAGCATAACTGGTAATATGAAAAATCTCTCCGTCCTTGGCTCTACCGGGTCAATCGGCTGCAATGTTCTCAACATCGTGGAGATGTTTCCGCAGGAGTTTGCGGTCGACGTGCTGGCAGCCAAAGGCAATATCGCCCGGCTGGCCTGTCAAGTCGAGCAGTTTCGACCGGCGCTGGCCGTGGTTTACGATGAACAGAGGGCCCTGGAGCTCAAGGATCTTATCGATCCGGCCGTCGATGTCGAGATCCTGTTTGGTGACACCGGCTATCGACAGGCGGCCACCCGGGACTCCGTGGATGTGGTCGTGACGGCCATGGTCGGCGCCGCCGGCCTGATGCCGACCCTGTCCGGGATTGAGGCCGGCAAGACCATCGCCCTGGCCAACAAGGAAACCCTGGTCATGGCCGGTGATCTGGTCATGCAGCGGGCGGCTCAAAAAGGGGTCGATATACTGCCCATCGACAGCGAACACAGTGCCATTTTTCAGTGCCTGCAAGGCGAGCACAAGAGCGAAGTGGACAAAATACTCTTGACCGCTTCCGGCGGACCATTCTTTAAACGGCCGCGGGATGAATTCAAAGATATCACCCTGGCTCAAGCCCTGAAACATCCCAACTGGCAAATGGGAAAAAAGATCACGATCGACTCGGCCACTCTCATGAACAAGGGCCTGGAAGTGTTGGAAGCCAAATGCCTTTTTGGCCTGTCGCACCGAACCATCGAAGTCGTCATTCATCCCCAAAGTGTGATTCATTCCATGGTCGCATTCCATGACGGCTCGGTCATGGCCCAGCTCGGCATTCCGGATATGAAAGTTGCCATTGCTTATGCCCTGTCATATCCCATGCGGCTGCCCTTGAAACAGTCTTTGCCGAATTTTGATGCCGGCCTGACCCTGACCTTCGATGAACCGGATCTGGCCAAATTTCCCTGCCTGGCGCTGGCGTTTAAAGCATGCGAGACCGGAGGGACCCTGCCGGCCGTATTGAATGCCGCCAATGAAGTTGCCGTCCATGCCTTTCTAAATGAATCGATCGCCTTCGTCGATATTTCCCAGGTGATCGAGCAGACGATGAACCGACACGCAGTCGTGCCTGATCCTGGGCTGGCAGCTATTTTGGACGCCGATCAGTGGGCCCGGGAATGCGCGGGGGAACTTGTCCGGGAATTAGCCGATTGATTTTTCTGCCCGATTTAGACGCAAGAAAGTAGGCGGTTATTTGTTATTCGTTATTGGTTATACGAACTGCGATTAAAAAGAGCCACCCATAGGCAATAACCAATAACTAATAACTAATAGCCGATAACTAATAACTGATAACCATTAACAAATAACGAAACTACCATGGGCACCAATATCTTTGCATTTATCGTTGTTTTGGGCGTACTGATTTTTTTTCATGAATTCGGACATTTTTTGTTTGCCAGATTGTTCGGGGTCGGAGTCGAAAAATTTTCACTTGGATTCGGCCCCCGATTGATCGGCAAGAAAATCGGCCGAACCGATTATCGACTTTCAGCCATACCCCTGGGCGGCTATGTCAAGATGGTGGGAGAAGAACCGGATGCCGAGATCGATCCGGCTGATCTTGCCTTGTCATTTACGCATCAGCATGTTGTCAAACGCATGTTGATTGTCGCCGCCGGACCCTTATTCAATATTTTGCTGGCCATTTTTATTTTCTTTGTATTTTTTTCAATCACCGGCATCGATGATATAAAACCGGTTATCCGTCAGGTACAGAAAAACAGTGCCGCTCAAATTGCCGGTTTGCAGGTCAATGATCGGATCGTCTCCGTTGACGGGACCCCGGTCGAAGCCTGGTACGACATCGATCAACTCGTGGCGGAAAGTAAAGGCAGCCCCCTGACACTGAGTGTTGTTCGAAACGATACCACGATAAGGGTCAGCGTAACACCGGAGCTCCAAAAGGGCACCGACATCTTGGGTGATGAAATATCCTATTATGACCTCGGAATATCGGCTTTGCCGGAATTGAAGGCGATTGTCGGAGATCTCTCGGCCGGTTTTCCGGCAGAAAAAGCCGGCTTAAAGCCGGGCGATCTAATACTGGCCATCAATGGTATACCGATAGCAAACTGGCGCGAGATGCAGTCCGTTATTTCTTCTTCGGGCGGCTCCGAACTTCACCTCGAAATTGACCGGGACGGACAAGTCTTCGAGGTCGATCTGATTCCACGCTTTGTGGAAAAGAAAAACCAGCTGGGGCAGGTGGAAAAACGTTACCTTATCGGCATCTCTACCCAGTCAATTAAAATTCCGGAAGAAGACCTGGTAACCAAGCGGCTGAATCCGATCAAAGCCGCGATCGAAAGCCTTAATCGCACTTATTCGATTTGTACCCTGATGATTCGCAGTGTAGTGAAAATGATCGACGGAAGCATTCCCAAAGAGAACCTGGGGGGACCGATCATGATTGCTAAGCTGGCCGGTGATCAGGCCAAGCAGGGCATTGATAAGCTGGTTCAATTTATAGCCTTTATCAGCATCAATCTGGCCATTATCAATTTGCTTCCCATACCGGTGCTGGACGGAGGCCATCTGCTGTTCTTTACTATTGAAGCTATCAAAAGGCGTCCGGTAAGCATCAAGGTCAGGGAAATGGCCCAGCAGGCAGGTCTGTTCATCCTCATTTTGTTGATGATTCTTGTGTTTTACAACGACATTACCCGATTTTTTCCATTTAATTGACCGAACACCCTTAAAGTGGATCACTATGCCAAACCGACTTGAAATTGCATTGAAGGAAGATCTTCTGGATGCGGAAGGGGCGGGGATTAGTCAGAAGGCCAAAAATTATTTCGGCCTGGAGCTGGCCGGCGTTCGCACCGTCAATGTCGTTACCATCGATGCCGGGCTGACCGATGAACAGCTGCAAGCTGTTCAGACGGAAATTTTTACCAATCCGGTTACCCAGATATCCTCCTATGCACCGTTAAATATCGATTTCGACTGGTGCATATGGGTCGGGTTTCGGCCCGGTGTGCGGGATAACCCCGGCAGCACCGCCGTCGAAGCGATTGAAGATTTGCTGGGGATCAAGTTTACCGCGGATCAGGCCGTTTACACTTCCAAGCGGTATTGCATCAAGGGCCGGGGACTGCAATCCGGCGATCTGGATAAAATTGCCGGTGAACTTCTGGCTAACAATATCATTCAACAGTGGAAGATTTATTCCGCCCGGCAGTGGGATTCGACGGCGGGAATCGGCTATATCCTGCCCAGAGTCATCCTGGACCATGTTCCGACCGTGACCACCATTCCGGTGGACAGCGATTCTGCCTTGAAAGATATAAGTGACCAGCGCGGACTGGCCTTAAATCCCAACGACATTCCGACCATACGCGCTTATTTCAAGGATGCGGATACCCGGAAGGCTCGGGCCCGGGTGGGGCTCGCCGATCCAACCGATGTCGAGCTCGAATATATCTCCCAGGCCAGAAGTGATCACTGCAATCACAACACGTTTCGGGGATTGTATCGCTATCACGACCGGGCAACCGGGGAGACTGAAATCATCGACAACCTCTTTAAAACCTGTATCCAGGCGCCGACTCTGGCGTTGAAGGCTAAAAAACCATGGATCGTTTCGGTTTTGTGGGACAATGCCGGTGCCGGGCGATTTGATCAGGACCACCACTATGTCATTACCGGGGAGACCCATAATTCACCCTCGAATATGGAAGCTTACGGCGGCGCCATCACCGGAATTGTCGGCGTGTATCGGGATCCTCTCGGAACCGGCAAAGGGTCGAAACTGGTGATGGGCAGCTACGGATACTGCGTGGCGCCGCGGGATTACGAGGGGGCACTCAAACCGCACCTTCACCCGCGACGCCTGTTGGACGGTGTGATCGAAGGCGTGCGCGACGGCGGCAACAAAAGCGGCATTCCCACCACCTTCGGCCAGGTTTTGTTTCACCCGGGCTACCTGGGAAAATGCCTGGTTTTTGTCACCGCGGTCGGCTTGATGCCGGCCCGGATCAACGGCCAGCCCGCCGAAGAGAAAAAAACCGCGGCGGGTGAGCTGGTGATCATGTGCGGCGGGCGCGTCGGCAAGGACGGCATCCACGGCGTGACGGCTTCTTCCGAGGTGTTTTCCGAACACACGCCGGCCGGTCATGTACAGATCGGGGATCCCTACACCCAGAAAAAAATGCATGATTTTCTGTTGGAGGCCCGGGACGAGGGACTGATTAAATTTATTACGGACAACGGCGGCGGCGGCCTGTCGTCTTCGGTCGGGGAATCAGCCCTGTTTTCCAACGGCTGCCTTATCGATCTTGAAAAAGTGCCGCTGAAGTATGAGGGACTCGACCAGTGGGAGATCTGGGTTTCCGAATCCCAGGAGCGCATGACCATCGCCATCCACCCGGACGATCGCCATCGATTTTTCGAACTGTCCCGCAAGCATGCGGTCGAAAGCACCGTCATCGGCCAATATACGAACTCCGGCAAGCTTCACATCAGCTACGACGGCGAAACCTGTGCTTATGTCGATCTTGACCTGTTGGAATCCGGTTTTCCGCAGTGGGAATTCGAGGCGGAATGGATTTCCCCGGAGCAGCGCGGCCTGCACGAACCGGTTCTCAACGCCCCGCGCAGTTATGAGTCCCTGCTGAAGGAACTGTTGGCCCGCCCCAATATTTGCTCGACCGAATGGATTACCCGGCAGTATGATCACGAAGTCCAGGGGACCAGCGTCATCAAACCCTTGATTGGCGTCGATCGTGATGTAGACAGCGATGCGGCTGTGATCCGGCCGGTGCTTGATTCCGACAAGGGCCTGGCTTTTGCCCAGGCGCTGCTGCCGACTTATTCTGCCATCGATGCCTTTCATATGACCGCCTGCAGCATAGATGAAGCGGTGCGGCGATTGGTGGCGGTGGGGGCTGATCTGGATCACATCGGGGGTGTCGACAATTTTTGCTGGCCCAATATCCAATATGACCCGCTCCACAATCCGGACGGCAAGTTTAAGGCGGCTCAGTTGGTGCGTTCCTGCCGCGCGCTGCGTGATTTATGCCTGGCTTATGAAATACCGCTGCTTTCCGGCAAAGACAGCATGTATGTTGATGGCAACCTAGCCGGTCGCTTTGGCGAGACCCACAAGGTTTCGGCGCTTGAAACACTACAGTTTTCAGCCATCTCCGTCATCGATGACATCAACCGATGTGTATCCATGGATGCTAAAATTCCCGGTGACCTGCTGTATATCGTGGGCGTGACACGCAATGAACTCGGTGGTTCGGAATATTATGATCATCTGGGCTACATTGGACGCAATGTACCCCAGGTTCGGCCCGATGAATTTTTACCGTCCTATCGAAAGATGATGCAAGCCGTCTCACACGAATTGGTTGCTTCGGTGCATGGTATCTACCGCGGTGGTCTGGCGGTACATCTGGCCATGGTGGCCATGGGCGGAAATCTGGGACTGGAAGTCGATTTGACCCGGGTTCCGGCCGATCAGGTTGAGCGCGATGATTTGCTTTTGTTCTCCGAGTCGGCCGGCCGGTTTATCGTGACGGTAAATCCGGATCACCGGGAGGCCTTTGAGGATATTTTTAAAGGCAGCCGCTGCGCCCTGGTCGGCACGGCTACCGAACTGCCCCGGCTTAGCGTACAAGGGTTAGATCGGAATCCAATTCTGGACGTGGCGGTTGATGATTTGAAATCGGCCTGGAAAGCGACGTTCGGCGACCTTGTCTAGGGCGAAGGACAGATGTTATTTGTTATTAGTTATTGGTTATTAGTTATTGGTTATTGGGACCCGTGGGCTGCTATCAGATTAGAAATGACAGAGGACAGAGGCTTTCGATTGGGGATTTTGGATTGCGGATTGCGGATTTATTCGAAGCCGGAGTTTTGAGTTTGGAAGTCGGAATGCGGCCTTCGACGAATTCAGGCGAGACTAAGTGGGAAATTGGAAGTGGGAATTCGGAATGCGGAAGTGGGAAAATTTCCAAATCGCAGTGGAAATGATGGATGCCTTTCTGGCTCAGGCTTTTAAGATGATTTGTCGTTATTTATCGAGCATCAAGCATCGAGTATCGAGCATCAAGCATCGAGTATCGAGTATCCAGTATCCGGCATCAATGCAGTCAGAAGGAGGAAGAACAGCTGCCTTCGATTTTGGATTTTGACCTTAGACCCTAAACCTTATACCTTATACCTTATACCCTATACCTTACACCTTATACCCTATACCTTACACCTTATACCTGTACTATCGCACTGTGAGCTATAGGAATATTTGATTTCAATGAACTTAAAGATACGGAGATAGCGCATGCGTGACATCAACGCGCTGATTTTGACCGGTTATGGCTTGAATTGTGATTATGAAACGGCTTATGCCTTTGAACTGGCCGGTGCCAGGGCGGTGCGGGTTCATATTAATTCCCTGATCGACGGTTCGACTCAACTGGATGATTACCAGATTCTGGTTTTTATCGGAGGATTCGGCTGGGGGGATGACCATGGCGCCGGCGTTATTCAGGCGGTTCGCATGAAAACCAGAATCGGTCGCCAATTGATTGATTTTGTCGACAGGGGCAACCTGGTTCTGGGAATCTGCAACGGGTTTCAAGCCCTGGTCAATCTTGGCCTCCTGCCACGCTTGACTCGGAACAGTCATCAGCGATCGGTGGCGCTGATTTACAATGACTGCGGCAATTTTAGAGACCAATGGGTTGCGCTGCGGGTTGATCCGGCATCGCCCTGCGTATTCACCCGTGGAATCGACCTGGCGGAACTTCCCGTTCGTCACGGTGAAGGAAAATTCATTGCCGCTGAAGCCACCCTGGCCGAATTGCGCAGGAATAAGCAGATTGCCCTCCGATATGCCTTGCCCGACGGTGCGTCCGCCAATGGCCGCTTTCCCTATAATCCCAACGGTTCGATTGACGACATCGCCGGGATCTGCGATGCCACCGGGCGCGTTTTCGGCCTGATGCCCCACCCGGAAGGCTATAATCACCCCACCAACCACCCCGATTGGACACGGCGCAAGGAGATCGATCGGCGCCGCGGTGTCTCCGGGCCGACAGATCTTCCGGTGGGGATCCGCATGCTGCAAAACGGTGTTGAGTACTTAAAGAAAAACGCCGCATCCCCGGATTCGGGAACCGGCGTTGTTTAGTTATTGATCACCGCACCCCGGAGGGTACCAAACTTTTTACTCTAAATCCAAACTAAAGGGGGCAATGATCTTGTCCCCGGCTTTGATGGCCTTGCGCGAATCGGTGATCATAACGGTGGCTGTCTCATTTTCGGTATGAAGCACCAGCAGTTCACCCAATACCACCGGTGTGAGGGTAACTTCCCCCCGGTTATCCGGATTGATACGATATTTTTCCTGCTTAAATATCCAGTATAATTGACCCGGCTCAACGCCGTCACTTTTGCCCTTGTCAATGAATGCGATCATGTTTTCGCCAAAAATTTCCTGGTGCTCCTCGGACTCGATAATCAAGCCTTGCAGTCCCGGCGGGCTTTGATTAATCGAAACATTTGGCGCCAGGATCCGATGCTGCATCAGCATATCGCCGATTTCGATCGGCCGGTAGGTACCAATAATTCTACCCAGTACAAATTCAGGCCGTTTGAGAACTATTTCCAGGGCTCCGGTGATATAGTGTTGGATCCCGATAAATTTATTGGTACGTCGATCCTTGATCGGCTTCAGGGTGCGATATAGCGTATATCTATCGCCCGGTGAGAGAGAATAATTTGACCGGGGCCTGATGTAAACGAGATCTCCCGTGCTGATCATTTCCTTTTGGCCTTCGACTTTGAAGATTTTGCCGTGGGCGAGCACGGGTTCCTTGCGAATGAAGCCGATCTGTTCAATGGCGCTGTAGGCAAAGTGGACCATTTTGTTCAGATCCAGATTTTCCCTGTAGCCGGTATAGCCCTTGCCTGTGCCCGAGGTTCCGGCTCCGGTTCTACTGCCCCCATCCTCACCAGTTTTGCCTGACTCACCCTCGCCGGTTCGGCCGGCAGCCCCCTCGCCGCCCTGGCCGGGCTTACCGGTTTCCCCCTGGCCGGGTTTACCGGCTTCACTGCCGCCCGTATCACCATAGCCGCCGCCTTCAGCGACCCGGCGTCGAAACAGGCGGATGCGTTCGCCGGGGTAAATGCGGTGCGGGTTGGTAATTTGATCGTTTTCCCGCCACATTTCAGGCCACTGCCAGGGAGTGTCAGAAAACTTGCGGGAAAGATCCCAAAGGGTATCTCCCTTTTGGACGGTGTAGTAAAAACCGGTCTCAGTGCTAACTTTTTCTTTGGTTTCTGCGGCAGCCGGAAACAACGGTGCCGCCAGCAAAATTACCAAAAAAACCAGGCATGCGATGAAGTAGGATTGAATTTTATTAGGCATTAAAAACTCCGATTCTATTCTCAATTTATTTAAACCGATTAACTAGCTTTTATGTATTAAGATTATAAGAATATCGCCTAATTGTCAAATTTTTCGACACCGCAAATTGATCCCATACCTAATATAAAAAAAGCCCTCGTGGCAAATTAATGCCATAAGGGCTTTTTTAAGGTTCTGAACCGATTTAACTTATTTCAGAGTCGTCGGGTTGCAATGATTACATCATGCCGCCCATACCACCCATACCACCCATGCCGCCGCCCATTCCAGGAGCACCGGCCGGCATGGCATCTGCTTTTTCTTCAGGTTTTTCAGTCACCATGGCCTGGGTCGTCAGCATCAGAGAAGCGACGCTGGCCGCATTCTGCAGGGCCAGGCGAACGACCTTGGTGGGATCGATCACACCGGCTTTCAACAGGTCTTCGTAGTTGTCGGTGGCTGCATTGTAGCCGGAAGCACCTTCAGCGGCTTTGACTTTATCGATGACGACTGATCCTTCCAGACCCGCATTGTTGGCAATCTGACGCAGCGGCTCTTCAATGGATCGCATAATAACTTTTACGCCCAGTTTTTGATCGGCTTTAATTCTCATTTTGCCGAGAGCTTCTAGGCATCGCACCAAGGCCACGCCGCCGCCGGGAACGATACCTTCTTCCACGGCCGCCCGGGTTGCATTCAATGCATCTTCGACCCGTGCCTTTTTCTCCTTCATTTCGGTCTCGGTGGCTGCGCCGACATTAATGACTGCCACGCCGCCTATCAGTTTGGCCAGGCGTTCCTGCAGTTTTTCTCGGTCATAATCGGAGGTGGTTTCGTCGATCTGGGCTCGAATTTGCTTGACCCTTCCTTCGAGGGCTGAACGGGAGCCGGCACCATCCACGATGGTCGTGTTGTCTTTGTCGATGCTGATACGTTTGGCGCGGCCGAGATCCTGGGCCGTCAAATTCTCCAGTTTGATGCCGAGGTCCTCGGACACGACCTGGCCTCCGGTCAAAATGGCAATGTCTTCCAGCATCGCTTTTCTGCGGTCGCCGAATCCGGGGGCTTTCACTGCCGCAACCTGCAGGGTGCCTCTGAGCTTGTTGACCACGAGGGTCGCCAGCGCTTCGCCGTCAACGTCTTCGGCGATAATCATCAGGGGTTTTCCCATTTTGGCAACCTGTTCCAGAATCGGCAGCAGGTCTTTCATGTTGCTGATTTTTTTCTCATTGATCAGAATGTAGGGGTCTTCCAGGGAGGCAACCATTTTTTCCGGATCAGTGACAAAGTACGGTGACAAATATCCACGATCAAACTGCATACCTTCGACCACCTCCAGGGTGGTGTCCATGCTCTTGGCCTCTTCAACGGTGATGACACCTTCTTTGCCGACTTTGTTCATGGCTTCGGCAATTATATTGCCGATGGTTGCGTCATTGTTGGCTGAAATGGTGCCGACCTGGGCGATTTCACGCTGATCTTTGGTGGCTTTGCTCAGTGACTGCAACTCTTTGACGGCAACGTCCACGGCTGCGTCAACGCCGCGTTTGATGGACATGGGGTTGTTGCCGGCTGCTACCAGCTTTTGTCCTTCTTCGTAAATGGAGCGGGCCAGAACCGTGGCGGTTGTCGTTCCGTCGCCGGCCATGTCGCTGGTTTTGCTGGCGACTTCTTTAACCATCTGGGCGCCCATATTTTCGAATTTGTCTTCCAGTTCAATCTCTTTGGCAACGGTTACACCGTCTTTGGTGACCGTCGGAGAGCCCCAGGATTTGTCCAGGACAACATTTCTTCCCTTGGGACCTAAAGTCACAACGACTGCGTCAGCAAGAGTTTTTACCCCGTTCAGCATTGCTTCGCGGGCTTTCATATCGTATTTAATAAGTTTAGACATCTTAAGTATTCCTCCCTAAAGTTCTATTTAGTCGATTATTCCAAGCACGTCGTCTTCGCGCATGATCAAATACTCTTCACCACTGACTTTTACTTCGGTGCCGGAGTATTTGCCAAAAAGTATCCGGTCGCCTTTTTTGACTTCCAGGGCAACTCTTTTGCCGTCATCTCCAACTTTGCCGTTGCCGACCGCAACCACTTTGCCCTCGGCGGGTTTTTCTTTCGCCGTATCCGGAATGATAATGCCACCTTTGGTGGTGTTTTCCTCTTCGACGCGTTGGACTAAAATTCTATCCTGTAATGGTCTCAATTTCATGGTTTAAAATCTCCTTTTACATTATGTAAATTTCTTCATCAACTTGTGCTACTTTTTCAATGAAACATTGCAATTATAGTTCGCCGTTCAAACGACGGCCTGTCCATGTCACCCCCCTTCGAATTAACTTTTTAATTTTAAAAATGTTTATGATATTAAGTTGTTAGGAAAGGCATTTTTTTGTTTGAAATAATAATCACCCTTTTGTGTTTGTAAAGAGATCTATCCGGAAATTTTTTTAATTTTTTGCCACTCAATAACACGCAAAGGATGCAAGGCAGGCATGTGGTAGAAGCGGTTTACCCCGTAGCCTGAGAACGATGCGTAAGCTACTCTTTGGGTGACGTCGTGCCACCTGTCTAGGTCAGCAGCCGGTTGTCGATTCAGTCCGGTCAGGCTTGTTTATCGGAGGCAGGTTTTTTATTGTCGGAACTACTGTCAGACGAAGTGCTCTCGGCGGATTTACTTTGCTTTGTTTTTTTCGTAGGTTTGTCAGAACTCTTGGATTTATTGGCGTAATCGGTAGCGTACCAGCCGCTGCCTTTGAGATGAAATGAGCTCTGGGATACTAATTTGGTGAGTTTACCTTTGCAGTGCCCGCACTTTGTCAAAGGTTTGTCTGAGAACTTTTGCAGCGCTTCTTCAATATTACCGCATTTGGTACACTCATATTCATAAATCGGCATCCTTCAGTAACCTCCCTTAAACGATTGGGCAACCGGCAAATCACGATTTCGGCTGCCCATAATTTTGATAATGTAAATGGATCCAATTTCAATGGATCAATAATCGAATCTGTATATATATAGTGATCGGCATTTGTTTGTCAAGGATCTAATTTTCATGGATCACGCAAGCCTTCATAGGGTCCGACCCAGTCAATATAAAAATCCAGCACATTCACCAGCCCGTTGACCTGGACCGGCTTTAGTATCTCATGGGTCCGCCGATGCACCAGTTTTTCCTCTGCCATGCGCTCCCGGTCAGAAGCTTCGAAGTTTTGTTGAAAACTCCCGAATCGGACGATATGAATCAACTCATGTGTGATGATGTAGAGTGCAAAAGGTAACAATTCGATGGTCTGCATCTTATCCAGAGTTGACTGAATTGTATGGTCCTGCAGGCATATTTTATAGAAATCGTAGGTTGCCGATCCCAATGACGTATTTTTGCGTCGACCTTTGTAGCGAATAATCTGAGCAAAAGGACCGTGGATGATCTCCTCCGGATTCAATTCCGCCAGAGTTTTGACATCATAACGCGGACCGAGCCACTGACTGGCGGACATTTTATAGTAATTGCTGACAAGTTCTTCAGCCATGGCCACAGCATTGTTGACGATTTGTATTTGCTCGGGATCGAAGCGCTTCAGTGAGGGCATTCTATTCGACCATGTTTGGCTTTACGGTTGCTCTTCAATCGATTTACCGGATTTCTCCAGGGCTGCGGCAATGGCTTCTTGCAGCGTTTGCCGCGCTTCACCTTCATTTTTTATAAATCTAATACCCATACCGCGATTGACAACCTGATCGCTGGGCATGTTGACATTAGACCAGATCACCTCGGCGTTAAGCGGCAAAGGTCCGTGGGACGGTATATCAATCGTGATTTCAAATTGATCCTTTAAACCAAACGGTTCCGGGCAGATCACAAAAGCGCCGCCGAGGCTGATGTCTTTTAGCTGTACTTTCAGGCTCTGATCCGATTTTTCAAGCAACGCCGACCATGAAATTTCAACCCGCTTGTGCCTTCGCTTTTCGGCCCCGGAATATTGGGCTGTGGTCGCATACGCTTGTTTAGGCTGATCTGCTGTCACCCGTTTTTTGAGATAAACGAAAACAAACCAGAACAAGATTATTGCGGCAAACAGCAATCCGCCGATGCCGATGCTGTTCAAAATGAAATTGCTTTCCATGGGGCCCTTTTAATGGTCAGAGATCCAACCCGTATCAATAGTTCCGGTTTAAATCCTTGCGCCATTAGTCCTGCCTCCTCCCAGGGAGCTTCCTGAGGCCTCACGCTCTGGGGTAGCAGCGTTCACTTGACACCATTCTTCTTATGACTTAACCTTAACCCTCGGTGTTGTTGCATTAAATTTTGCTTGCCGCTGTCCGCTGCGTTAATCTTTCGAAAATTTCCGCCGCAGGCGCAATGCCATACCGGTTTTAGGATCCGCTACTGCGACAATTTAAGTCCTATAAGTCCTATCGGACCTATGAAAATCAACGCCATTCCGGTTACCGGCTTAACGCGGCGACCCTCCGACACCCATACCCGATATCTATCAGGCAGTGTTCGCACCGGATGCCGTATTCGGAGAAATGCAGGCTTTTACTATAACATAGACTGTGATTATGTTCCAGAATTGAAATTTTAATTCGCCCGAATGAACCGGGCGTTTCGGGCAGCAAATCGGACCGTGAGATTCAAACGCGGGACTTGAACGAAGCGCCTGCACAGCCATTGGCTTAATTAATTTTTAGTGGGGAGCTGTCTAATCAATTTTATATAAAAAAATCAAATATTTATGTTAAAAACTGTGATGCCGGGCTTAGTCGCATATATTCGGGTTTAAAAAGAAGTGGACACAAGCCTAGCGGTTGTGTTAGTTATTCAGTTTATCGCCGTATCAGGTTTGACCACTATATTAAATGCAAAGGAGGTGATGAATTGGGTAGTGTTGTCAAAAAACGCAGAAAGAAAATGAGAAAGCACAAACATAGAAAACTTTTGGCCAAGACCCGTCATCAGAGAAGGAAAGGTAAGTGATGATACCGGCAATCTTTTCTGGACCAAAATAAAAGCACCGGGCATTGTCAATGCTACGGTGCTTTTTCTTTGACCTGAACTACTAACCGGGCCAAACTCCTAATTGGTGTACCCTTTAAGATATTTTAAAAATTCCGAGTCGGTTGATAAAATCAACGTGTTGGTCTCGTTCATGGACTCGCTGTATATTTCCAGCGTTTGAACAAAGGAGTAGAATTCGGGGTCCGCGCCATAGCTATCGGCGTATATTATGGTGGCTTCGGCATCGGCCCGGCCCTTGATCTCCTGCGCTTTGCGATAAGCTTCCGATTGAATCTGCTGCAGATCTCTCTCTTTCTCACCCAATATCTTCTGGGCTTCACCTTTGCCCTCGGAACGAAATTTCTCCGCGATTTGGTTTCGTTCGGCAATCATGCGGCCATAGACGGATTTGCGGACCTGCTCGACATAATTGATGCGCTTGATCTTGATGTCGACCAATTCGATTCCAAAGGGCGTCAGTTTCGGCTGGGCTTGCCGCAGGATTCCCTCGGTTATTTTTTCTCTACCGGTGTTTATTGACGCGTACACCCTGGCGTTGCTCTCCGGTCCAGTGTCTGCGGTATCCATCTCGCGGTTGGATTTGCGAACGGCTTCGATCAGGCTGTGTGACGTGATCGCATTTCTGACGGACGGATCGATAATGTCGTTGAGTTTGCCGATGGCATTAAAACGGTTGTTGACGGTTTGGAAGAATTTGATCGGATCGACGATTTTCCACCTGGCGAAGGTGTCGACCCAGATAAATGTCTTATCCAGGGTCGGGATCTGGCCTGAATCACCGTCCCAATCCAATAAGTTTTTTGCAAAATAATTGGCGTTCTGGATGAAAGGAATTTTAAACTTCAGCCCCGGTTCTATTTTGGGATTTCCGATGATCCGTCCGAATTGGGTGATGACCACCTGTTCGGTTTCGTCGACGATATAGGCTGCGTTGTAAACGAGCACCGCTGCTACAGCCAAAAATACGATTATGATTCCTTTATTTTTCATTTTTGAATACCACTCTGATTTGCCATATTTAGTAAGGGGAGAAAATTTTTCTGTTCGGAATCGACAATGTATTTCGGACCCAGTTTCGGAAATAGCTCCCGCAGGGTCTCGAGATACATGCGCCGCTTGGTCACGTCCTGGGCTTTGATGTACTCCTCGTAAATCGAGGTGAACCTGGCAGCATCACCTTCGGCCCGGTTGACCCGGTTCAAGGCATAGCCCTCGGCGGCTTTGACCGTGCGCTCCGCCTCGCCGCGTGCGGCTGGAATGGACTTGTTGTACTCTTCACGGGCCTGATAAATCATCTGCTCCTTTTCCTGGGTTGCCTGATTGACTTCATTCCAGGAAGGCTGCACGGGGCCGGGAACATTGGTCCGCTTCATTTCGATGGTTACCACGTGTATTCCGGTTTCCGCATGGTCCAGTTCTCTTTGCAGCAGCCCTTTGGCTTCAACGGCAATTTCATCACGTTTATTGATGACTTCGTCAATGCTGCGATCGCCCACGACCAGCCGCATCGCCGCTTCGGACATATCAATCAGGATCAGGCGAACATTGCGGACTTTAAACAAAAAATTGTACGGATTTTTAACGCGGTATTGAACAATCCAGGGGACCAGGGCGACATTCAAGTCCCCGGTAAGCATCAGGGCAACATTCGTATTGTCACCGCCGGACTTAAAACGCGATCGACCGTCCGGCCGGGCCGAAGTAAAACCGAACTCTTCGGTCTGGATCCTTTTCACGTTAACCTTGGTGACCTTTTCGATTCCAATCGGCAATTTGAAGTTGAGTCCCGGCTGGGTGGTGCGTACATACCTGCCGAACAGCTGGACAATGCCGACCTCATCCTGCTTGACGGTGTAAAACGTGCTGGAAGCGATCAGAACCACCACGATCAACAGTATTACCAGCGGACCGCCACCGGGCATCTTGAATTTTTTGAATTTGTCCAGAATTTCCTCCACCGGAGGTGGTGGACCGCCGCCCCTGCCTTGCTGCTGCTGTTTCAGTTTGTCCCAATCCCAACTCATAATCTGATTCCTGTCTTAAGTTAATGATAACGGCCCGAGTCAATGCAGTGTCGAGCCGGATGTCTCCGCTGCTATTTTGTTAACGATCATTTGGGGTTAAAATGTCACTAAACAATAAGTTACCCGGCTGGTCAAGTCAAGTAAAAAGCGTGAGTACTCAGAGGTTCGCGACCTGCCGATCAGGGTTGCTTCTACTTCTGCGAACGGACCCGTTGAGTTGTGCTTGACAGGGAGGCCCGCGACTGCCATAAGCTATTTGTTGCGCCGAACCCTTACCATCCAGGGGCTACAATGACTGAAAATTATGCAATTTCCTGGATTTGTCTTTCCAGGGCAGAACATTCATGCAAAAAAAAAAACAAAAAACGAGGTTTGTTCATATCGGCAACGTCATCAATGATGTCTTGAAAAAGTATCGTCATGATACAGATGCCGAGTTGGTGCAGATTTGTCAGGTCTGGGAAGGTATTGTCGGTCACGTTATTGCCCAAAATGCCCGTCCGGCGGCATTCAAAGGTCGGCTATTGCTTGTGCATGTAACCAGTTCCAGTTGGATTCATCAGCTTCAGTTTCTTAAAAAAGAGATGGTTGCCAAATTGAACGACACCCTGGGCAAAACCCGGGTCGATGATCTCAAATTCAAGATTGGACCGCTGAGTAATGACAAATGAATAATGAGAAATGAATAATTAAGGTATCCTATCTATTTTATTTTGAGCCCCTCTGTTGAATAAACCCTGAATAAAGTAGAATATAAAATCGACAGAATTCCTCCATTATTCATTTCTCATTATCAAATATTCATTTTTTTATGTCGTCCTATACCACAGATAGCTTTTTCGACGGCGAAATTCGGGTGATGCAGGCCCGGCGGGGATATCGTTTTTCCATCGATGCCGTTTTACTGGCTTATCATGCCGCTCCGCGGGAGGGGGAAAAAGTCCTCGACCTGGGTACAGGCTGTGGGATTATTGCTCTCATCCTGGCCAAACGCTGTGCCGATCTGAAAATTTATGCCGTAGAATTCCAGGCGGAGCTTGCCGACCTGGCAACCGCCAACGTTCAGCAGAACCGGCTGGAGGAATGCATCTGCGTATTGCCTACGGATATGAAATTGCTGAACCAGCAGATGACCTCCGGTCCGTTCGATCTGATTGTTTCTAATCCGCCGTTTTACAGTCCCGGTTCCGGCCGCATCAACCCCGATTCCCAGCGGGCCATCGCGAGGCATGAAATAAAAGCAAAATTGGCGGATGTTCTGCAAACAACCCGGCGCATGCTGCGCACGTCCGGCAGGTTTGTCACCATTTTTTTGGCCGAACGTACGGCAGATATAATATCGCAGATGCGAAACGAGAAGCTGGAGCCCAAAATGATCCGGCTAATTCATTCTAATCGCAAGTCGGATGCCAAGTTAATCCTGGTGGAGGGCATTAAAAACGGCCGGCCGGGGTTAAAAGTGATGCCTCCCCTGTACATATACGATGAAACCGGCGATTACACGGCTGATGTGCAAAAGATGTTCGAGCTTTAGAGGACAGTGGGCAGAGGTCAGAGGGCAGAGGACAGAGGTCAGAGGGCAGAGGTCAGAGGTCAGAGGTCAGAAGTCAGAGGTCAGAGGTCAGAGGTCAGAAGTCAGAGGACAGAGGTCAGAGGTCAGAGGTCAGAGGTCAGAAGTCAGAGGTCAGAGGTCAGAGGGCAGAGGACAGAGGAAAGGAGTAGTTATTGGTTATTTGTTATTCGTTATTAGAGGCTTTAAAGCGAAATGCTGATAACTTTAAGATATATCTCAGAAATCCCTGACTGCCCGGCATCAGGTATCAGGTATCCAGATGTCAGAGGTCAGATGACAGAAGGCAGAAGCGGGAAGTGGGAATGCGGAATTCGGAAATTAGTTGGTACAGTTTTTATCAAGATCAGACTGGAAGTCCGCGGCCGAGGGCGTCGTTCTTACTATTGAACAATTGCAATCTTTTTATATTGCATTTACGCGCAAAGGGTCTTAAGATAGATCGTTGATTCATAGCTGATCTTTCAGATGATCGTTGACAGCATCATCTAAAAGGTATATTGAGTCCTATTTAAATATTCTTTTGTCAATCGACCCCGGAGAGGTGGCTGAGTGGTTGAAAGCGGCGGTCTCGAAAACCGTTGGGGGTTTGCGCCCTCCGCAGGTTCGAATCCTGTCCTCTCCGCCATCTTTGGTGGCAGGGTTGATGCAAGTGATATTCAACTTCTTTAAAACAGGTTGACCGATCAACGATTCCGCTTCCCGCGGATGCGGCCGACCCATTGACAATTTGTTTGCTTCGCGGAGAGATGTCCGAGCTGGCTGAAGGAGCACGACTGGAAATCGTGTGTGCTGCCAAAAGTGGCACCGAGGGTTCGAATCCCTCTCTCTCCGCCACCACCGAAAGAAATGCCTAAAGTGGCTAAAATTTAAAATGCCTGAAATTATGGCATTCTGTCTATTTTAAAAAAGCTTTGCTTTTTTTATCCATTTTAGGGCCTTTGGGCTGCATATCTATTCGGTTGGGCCATTTTTTGAATCTGCAAAAATAGTTGCCGCCATACTTATAAAATATTTGAAGATCGAAATCCGGCAATAGTGCCTTATTTCAATGGTGCCCTGATTTAGTATAGATGATTTCTATCCTTAAACTTTAGGCATTTTAGGCATTTATAATTTTAGGCACTTCCTTATGTCCTATCTTGTCCTTGCACGCAAGTACCGTCCGCAAAACTTTGACCAGGTTATCGAGCAGAACCATATCACCCGCACGCTGACCAATGCCATCACGGCTGATCGCGTTGCCCATGCAATTCTGTTCTCAGGTCCGCGCGGCACCGGCAAGACCACGGTTGCCCGGATATTGGCCAAAGCCATGAATTGTGAGCAGGGGCCAACCGCGGTGCCATGCAATATATGCCGATCCTGCGAAGAGATCACCGGCGGGCATGCCGTCGACGTTTTCGAGATCGACGGCGCGTCCAACAACAGTGTCGACCAGGTGCGAGAATTGCGGGAAAATATCAAATATATGCCCGCCCACAGCGCGTTCAAAATATACATCATCGACGAAGTCCACATGCTCAGTATGGCCGCTTTCAACGCCTTATTGAAGACACTTGAAGAGCCGCCGGCCCACGTCCTGTTCATGTTTGCCACCACCGAACCTCATAAAATACCGATTACCATTCTTTCCCGCTGCCAGCGCCACGATTTGCGGCGCATCAATTTGGACTCTATTTTAAAGCATATGGCCTGGATCTGCCGTGAGGAGCATTTTGAGATCGACGAGCAAGGCCTTGGGGTGATTGCCCGGGAGGCCGGCGGCAGTATGCGGGATGCCTTGAGTCTGCTTGATCAAATTATGACCTGCACCCAGGGCGCCTTGTCCCATGAACAGGTATTGGACTTGCTCGGCGTCATTGACCGCACGCAGATTTACGATCTGGCAGATGCCATTTTGAAGACCGATATTCCGGCTGTTCTCGATGTCCTGGATGATATTTATAACCGCGGACATGATATGAAAAAGCTCTACTCGGATCTGCTGGAGCACTTTCGAAACCTGCTGGTTGCCACCCTGAGCAATAAGGCTGATAAACTGATCGATCTGCCGGTCAGTGAAATCGAACTGTTGGTCAAACAGGCCAAACAGGTTTCTGCTACCGTAATCAATCAAACTCTAGATCTGCTATTTAAGGAAGAGGTTGCCGTCAGGCTTTCGCCCCAGCCGAAACTGGCCCTGGAGATGGCCCTGATCCGGTTGCTGCAGACCGTACCGGCACTGCCGATAGATGTTTTGATCGACAAACTCGATAATCTTCGAAACGACGTGCTGACTACCGGTCAACACGCGGAAATCTTGAATCCGTCTGCACCGGCGCCGGAAGACGCAGTGGCAGTAGGCATACCAGCTTCCCAACCGCCTTTACCAGAAACGCAACCCGAGGCGCTGCGGGGCGACGCCGGCAAGTCGTCCGAGAATGTTGCCTCAGTCCGGCCGACCGCCGGGAATCCGGCCGACAGCGGGCAGCAGATCATAGAGACCATTGCCCGCCAAAATCCATCACTGGCAGCCAGTCTGTCAAAATGCCAAATCAAAGAACCGGCCGGCCAGATCCTCGAGATCGAAGTTCCCGGCAATGGATTTACTTTGAATATGATCCAGCGGGATAAAAATCTGGCGCTGTTGAACCAGGTTTGTGCGGATACTTTAGGCAGCCGCCATGAAGTTCGACTTATCGCCGGCAGTTCAGCGGAAGATGCCGGTCAAAAAAAAAAAAAAGATAATCAATTGAAGCAAAAGGCCATCAGTCACCCGCTGGTGGCTGATGCCATTGATATATTTGACGGTAAATTGATTGATGTGAAGATACTATAGATGTTGCTCTAAATGACAAAAAATCAGAATTGACGGTCTTTGTAAAACTTGACCACTGTATATTTAGGGTGCGTTTCGTGTTTGGTGTTTTGTGTTTGGTGATTGCGAATCTGAACGTTAATTACAAATTATTTTACCAAACACGAAACACCAAAAACCAAACACATGACGAATTCGACTCATCTCGAATTTATCAAAACTCGATTTTCAATCTTTAAATTTCAGAGGAGGCATTTAATTATGAAAGGCATGGGAAATATGATGAAGCAGGCCCAAAAGCTTCAATCCAAAATGATGAAACTGCAGGAGGAACTGGCTGAAAAAACGGTTGAGTCCAGTTCCGGCGGAGGAATGGTGACCGTCGTTGCCAACGGTCGTCAGCAGATTGTATCGATTGCAATTGAAAATGAAGTGGTTGATCCGGATGATGTCGAAATGCTCCAGGATCTGGTCCTGGCTGCAGTCAACGACGCCCTGGCAAAGGCCCAGGAAATGGTCAGTTCTGAAATGGGAAAGCTGACCGGCGGGCTGAATATACCGGGGCTAACTTAAAGGAATGGCGAATGGCAAATTGATGAATTCCATCATTGTCATTTATAGGACCAATAGGATTTATAGGACCTATAGGACCTGTTAGACCTATATCACTTTATCTCGCCTGAGCTTGTCGAGGGCCGCGTTCCGCATCTGTCTACGATGAAGCGAGGCGACCGCCGCACTTCTAGTCACTTTTAATCTTTAGTCATTTTAGGCACTTACTTATGAGCTACTACCCAGCTTCGATTCAGAATCTGATAAAGAATATAGCCAAGCTGCCGGGCATCGGCGAGAAAACGGCGGAACGCCTGGCTTTGCACTTGCTGCGGGGATCTCGCCAGGAAGCTGAGCAATTGGCCGGCAGTATCCTGACCATTAAAGAAAAAGTTAGATTGTGCAGCCGGTGTTTCGCTTTGAGTGACGACAACCTGTGTGGTCTGTGCAGCGATCCGGCCAGGGATAACACGTATCTATGCGTTGTTGAGCAGCCGGCCGACATGGTGGCCGTCGAAAAATCCGGTGCCTTCCGCGGTTTGTACCACATCCTGTCGGGTGCGCTTTCGCCCATGAACGGAATCGGCCCTGAGGATATCCGGATTCGCGAACTGATCGCCAGGATCGAACAAGATCAGGCAACGGAGGTTGTTTTGGCGACCAGTACCAATGTTGAAGGCGAGGCAACCGCATCCTATATCGCGCAAATTCTTGAAAAGTATCAAATTAAAGTCTCCCGCATCGCATCGGGTGTTCCCATGGGCGGCGATCTCAAGTACGTGGATCAGGTTACCTTAAAAAGAGCCCTGGAGACGCGTCATGTCCTCTGATAGCCTTGATTCAGACCAGCTGTTTGAATGTCGACAATGCGGTCAGTGCTGTCAGGGGTACGGCGGTACCTATGTGACCGATGACGATATCGAAAGGATCGCGCGTTACATTGACTCGGATCCCCAAAAATTTGTCGATCAATTCTGCAGCCTTTCCGGCCGGCGTCCGCTGCTGGCACAAAAAGAAGACGGCTATTGCATATTTTGGGACCAGCTCTGCACGATTCACCCGGTGAAACCACTGATGTGCCGCAAGTGGCCCTTTCTTGAAAGCATTCTGATTGATTCCGCCAATTGGCTGATCATGGCCGATTCCTGTCCAGGAATTCAAACCGAGATTGACGCCGGCAAGCTCGAAAAATTCGTTAAACAGATGATATTAAAAAACTGGCGTACTTGACCCCGACCCATCTAATTGGGCGGGTGGACCAAATGTTTTTTCGATATAATAAGGACGTTTTTCTGCCCGGTGGGTGGTACCTTAACTCATAAATGCCCAATTAGGTGTTATTGGCTACTTGTTAATTGTTATTAGAAATGGCTGGGAATCTGATTTAATATTTTTATCGACAGTAACAAATAAAAATCGATTTGATTCCATTCAAACCAATAACCAATAACTACTAACGAATAACTTTCAATTGCCTTTTACTCAATTGAGGTACTGCCTTTCAGGGTGGATAAATTCCAATGAACGATGAACAAAAAGACAGAGCGCTGCTTATCCAGGAAATGGCCGCGATGAGACAGCGTATAGAGGAACTGGAGGCTCGGCGGCGGCATGACCATCAGGCCCTGGATGAAAGCCAGCAGCAGCTGCAGCAGGCCCAAAAGATGGAGACCCTGGGTACTCTGGTGGCTGGGGTGGCGCATGAAATTAATAATCCGCTTAATCTGATTATTTACAATATTCCGCTGTTGAAGAAAATCTGGCTTGATTTCCTGCCGCTGTTGGTTGAGCACAAAAAGCTCGCGCCGGAACTAAAATTCGGTGGTTTTGAATACGCTTTTTTAGAAGACAATCTGGACCAACTCGTGTCGGATATGGAATTGGCGGCCCATCGTGTGGCAAAAACCGTTTCCGATCTGAAGAATTTCTCGAAGCAGTCCAATGTCGCCGAAAAGGCGCCGATGCCGATCAACAGGGCCGTAAATAACGCCATGCGGCTGGCCAAGACCATCCTCAGAAAATCGTCCGTCAAAGTCGATCTCAATTTGGAAGACGATTTGCCGCCCATCAACGGCAATCTTCAAGGCATCGAGCAGATCATCTTGAATATTCTCATTAATGCCGTTCAGGCCATTGATCATAAACAAGGAGCAATCGAAGTCACCACCGGCTTACAAGTCAAAGACGGGCTTGTTTTTATCAATATTAAAGACAATGGTAAAGGCATCTCGACCGCGATAGCAGACAAAATTTTTCTACCGTTCGTAACCGACAAGCAAAACGAAGGGGGCACGGGCCTTGGGCTTTCGGTTTCCTATACCCTGGTAAAAGCGCATCAGGGTGAAATTAGCTTTGACACCCAACCGGACCGGGGGACCTCATTTACGGTATATCTACCCACCCTGCTGAACCGGGAGGCGGCCAGGATTCTGGTAGTCGATGATGATGCATCGATTCGAGGGCTGCTCATCGAAGCGCTGACTTTTAATCACCAGTACCTGGTGGAAGAGGCTTCCAACGGTATTGAAGCATCGATCAAACTCGGCACCTACCGCCCGGATCTTCTTATCCTAGACATTTTCATGCCCGAAATGGATGGCCTGGAAGTATGCCGCAGCATACGCAGCGAGCCCAAATTATCGGACATGAAAGTGATGATAACGACCGGGTATCCCGAGCATCCCAAGCTGGATGAAGTGGTTCAGTTGGGCTTTAACCATATCTTTTCAAAGCCGTTCGACCTGATGGAATTCGTCCGGGATATTGAAGCCATCCTGGCCAATTAATAAATGAATATTGAATATTGAAGATTGAATATTTGCGGATGTCGCTGCGCTCCGTCATTATTTTGAGTGGAATGTTGGTTAACTGGAAATGGGTTTAATTGAGAGATCCAGGGACTTAGGATTTGCAGGAATTCTGTCTTTTTTTGATTTATTGGCCTATCTAATTTATATGGCATTGCAAATATCGCACTAAACACCAAACACGAAACACCGAACACATGATGCTTTCTATTTTTTTTAGAAAGCATCATCCAGCATCATTTTTCTTCCGAAATGAAACTTGCCTTGAGAAACTCGCGGTTCAGCCGGGCAATGTTGACAATGGAAATCTCCTTGGGGCATTCAGCTTCGCACTCTCTCTCATTGGTGCAGTTGCCGAATCCCAACTCATCCATGGCACGCAGCATTTCAAGGGCCCGCTTGGCGGCTTCAGGCCGGCCCTGAGGCAGCAGGCCCAGGTGGGATATTTTGGCTCCGGTAAACAACATGGCGGCCGCGTTGGGGCAGGCCGCCACGCAAGCGCCGCAGCCGATACAGGCGGCCGCATCCATGGACTTTTCGGCATTGGCCTGGGGAACCGGCAGGGCATTGGCATCCTGGGCGCCGCCGGTGTTGGCCGAAATATATCCGCCGGCCCGAATAATCGTGTCGAAGGCACTGCGATCCACCACGAGGTCCTTGATCACCGGAAAGGCCTTGGCCCGCCAGGGTTCGATGACGATGGTGTCTCCGTCCGCGAAGTGCCGCATGTGCAGCTGGCAAAGCGTCGTGCCTTTCTGCGGTCCGTGAGGTCTGCCGTTGACCACCGCACCGCATGTGCCGCAGATGCCTTCCCGGCAGTCATGATCAAAAGCGATCGGGTCCTGGCCATCCAGGGTCAATTTTTCATTGATAACGTCGAGCATTTCAAGAAACGACATATCGGTGGAGATATCCTCGGCCCGGTGTGTTTCAAGTTTTCCCTTCTTATCAGGCGAACTTTGACGCCATATTTTCAATGTTAAATTGATGGTCTTTGTCACTTGTAGCTCCTTTGGGATAATTCGACATTTTCGAAAACCAGATGCTCCTTGTGCAGCTGGGGCTGCCGGTCGTCTCCGCTAAATTCCCAGGCTGCGGCATGGCAGAAATTTTCATCATCGCGCAGGGCCTCGTGCCCTTTGGTTTGAAAATCCTCGTTAAAATGCCCGCCGCAGGATTCCTGGCGCGCCAGGGCATCGATGATCATCAATTCACCAAATTCGAGAAAATCCGCCACCCGGCCGGCCCTTTCAACGCTCTGGTTGAAGTCCTTGGCCGAACCGGGAACAATTACGTTTTCCCAGAATTCAGCGCGCAGCTGCTGCACCAGCGTGCGGGCTTTTTCAAGACCCTGATTGTTGCGGGCCATGCCGCAATATTCCCACATGATCAACCCCAACTCCTTGTGAAAATCGTCGACGGTACGCTTGCCGTTTATGGCCAGCAGCTCATCGAGACGGGTTTGGGCATCATGTTCCGCGTCTTTAAAGGCCGGGTGGTCGGTGGTCACTTCCGGCAGCTGGGTTCCGGCCAGATAACCGCCGATGGTATACGGGACGATGAAGTAACCGTCCGCCAGGCCCTGCATCAGGGCGCTGGCTCCCAGGCGGTTGGCGCCGTGATCCGAGAAGTTGGCCTCGCCCATGACAAAAAGGCCGTCAATAGAGCTCATTAGATTGTAGTCGACCCAGATTCCGCCCATGGTATAGTGCACAGCCGGGTAAATCCGCATGGGCGACCGGTAAGGGTCTTCACCGGTGATCTTTTCGTACATTTGGAAAAGATTTCCGTATTTTTTTTCGATCACGGCCCGGGTGTCCCGTTTAATGGCGTCTTCAAAATCCAGGTAGACCGCCAGCCCGGTGGAGCCGACGCCCTTGCCCATATCGCATTGCTCTTTGGCATTGCGGGAGGCAACATCACGGGGAACCAGGTTGCCGAAACTGGGATATTTTTCTTCCAGAAAGTAATCTCTCTCGGTTTGCGGTATATCCTGAGGAGACCGTTTGTCCCCGGGATTTTTAGGTACCCATACACGACCGTCATTGCGCAGGCTTTCACTCATCAGGGTCAACTTGGACTGATAGGTGCCATGCACCGGAATACAGGTAGGGTGAATCTGGGTAAAGCAGGGATTGGCAAATAGGGCCCCACGCTTATAGGCCCGGTAGGCTGCCGTCACGTTGGATGCCATGGCATTGGTGGAAAGAAAAAATACGTTTCCGTAACCGCCTGTGCACAGGACGACGGCGTGGGCGTCATGGCGTTCAATCTTACCGCTGACCAGGTTGCGGACGATAATCCCCCGAGCCTGGCCGTTGACGACGACCAGATCCAGCATTTCGCGGCGCTCGAACATCTTGACCTTGCCGGCGCCGATCTGGCGTGACAGGGCACTGTAGGCGCCCAACAGCAGCTGCTGGCCCGTCTGCCCCCGGGCATAAAAGGTTCGCGACACCTGGGCCCCGCCAAATGAGCGGTTGGCCAGCAGACCGCCGTAGTCACGCGCGAACGGAATCCCCTGGGCCACGCACTGATCGATAATATCATTGCTCAGTTGGGCCAGTCGGTAGACGTTGGCCTCGCGAGCCCTGAAATCACCGCCTTTGACGGTGTCATAAAAAAGGCGCCATATGCTGTCCCCGTCATTCGGGTAATTCTTGGCGGCGTTGATACCGCCTTGAGCGGCTATGCTGTGGGCCCGGCGCGGGCTGTCCTGGATGCAGAATGTTTTGACATCATAGCCCAGTTCGGCCAGGGTTGCCGATGCAGAACCTCCGGCCAAGCCGGTGCCGACCACAATAATTTCATACTTTCGCTTGTTGGCCGGGTTGACCAGTTTCAGTTCAAAACGATGTCTATCCCATTTTTGTGCCAGAGGGCCACCAGGTATTTTGGCATCAAGCGGCATAATTTTTCCTTTCTAACCCGAAACGGAGATGTATATCGGCAGCAGTCCAAAACCGATTCCGATCGCCAGGCTGAATAATATGCTGAATATCATGATAATCGGCATATATTTCGGGTGATTGGCGCCGACCGACTGGAAGGCACTCCAAAAGCCGTGGCTGACGTGTACGGCAGCGATAATCATTGCAACGACATAAATGATAACCCATAGCGGATTGGCAAACGTTTCCGATACGATTTGAAAGATTTTGGTATTACTCTTATCCACAAAGTGAAAGTTCATCAGGTGCATTATGACAAATACCAGCAATAAAATCCCGGTATAAGGCATGGTCGCCGATCCGATCGTCCGCCCGCCGCCTTTCTTGTTGACGGCATAGCGACCGCCCCGGGCCGAGGTATTCTGGTAAAACAAGGTCAGGCCGGTAATGATGTGAATAACGGCGCAAACCAGGAGACCCAGCTCCGCCGCTGTGACCAGGGGGCCAAGCGAATGCAGATGCTCGGCATAGGAATTGAAGGCATCTTTTCCGGCATATATTGTCAGATTACCAGCAAGATGCCCAACCAGAAATGCACAGAACGCGAGACCGGTGATGGCCATCATCAGTTTTTTGCCAATGGATGACCACAGGGTTTGCTTCAACCAGTTCATTATCTCCTCCAACTTTCTCGTTGAGTAACCCAGATTGGTGGGAAAAGGTTCCATATTTATTTGTTTTTTAGCTGTCTGTCAATGAATTTGTTGAGACAACCGGATTTCAGCAGATTATGTTTTAAACCAGCCCCTCGATTTAGGGTCAATAAAAAACTAACAATTCAAATCCCAAACACGATAGTCTCGTAAAAAGTCGAAATAAGACCTGTTGACAAGAGTGTTTAGTGTTTGGTGTTTGGTGTTTAGTGTTTAGTGGTATAACATCTTGATATGACGTGCAAAGTGTATTACCAAATACTAAACACGAAACACCAAACACATGACGAATTCAACAATTTACGAATTCATCAAGCACCGAACTTCAAATAAACCGCCATTCCCAACCATCGACAAATCAAATAATTCCTCCAACTCATTCAGTTGATCAAGTTGTCGTTTTAAGCCACCAGCGATCGCGCCGGCTCTGCATAATGGCACCGGCGATCTTTTGACCGGTCTTGGTCGTCACCCGATTGATCACGTTGTCGATCCAACTGTTGGGCGGGGTATATCCGATATCCATTAAATCCTTCAGCTCTAAAATCAGGGCCAGTTGATCGGCATCATGGGCCAGTTGGGCTTCTTTGGTCAGCGCCTGGTTATATTCGCGCATCAAGTCCTTTATATTCTGGGAAAAGGGCAAGCCCCGAGTGGCATCTTCGAGGGCCCGGGTCTCATCGGCTGCTACGTATTGTTTATGAACCGTGTTCAAATCGCCGACGCGGGCTTCGGGAAGATCGTGGATCAGGCACATGCTGATCAATTTCAGGGCATCGACTGCGGGTTCCAGCTGTGACATCACGTATGCGATAAAGGTCGCGCTGTAAGAATGCTCTGCCACCGACTCTTGGCCGGCACCCAGAAAATGGTAGCCTGATCGGGGGATTTCTTTTAATATCTTGGCCTCGAACAGCAAATCAGCAATTTTTTTCATAGATTCCTCACGTTAATAGATGTCAGAAGACAGATGACAGAAGACAGAGGTCAGATGTCAGATGTCAGATATCAGAAGACAGATGACAGAAGACAGAAGTCAGATGTCAGATATCAGAAGACAGATGACAGAAAAACCTCAGTTATTTGCTATTGGTTATTCGTTATTGGTTTTTGCCGTTCGTCGTGAGCTGAAGGCCTGATGTCATATTTCTTTTCCGGCTTCTGTTAACCCTATACCTACACTTTAAACCTATTACCTGATTTTTTGCCGTGGGCCGAGAGCCGAATGCTCTTATATTTGTCCGATTCCCATTGACTCTACACCTTAGACCCTCTACCCTCCACCGTAAACCAGTTTGTTTTTACCGTGCGCCGAATACCGAATGCCTGGCCCCTTTGCCCTCCACCCAAAGCCGTTCGCCGAATACCGAAAGCCGAACGCCGAATGCCGATTTATCATTTCGTAGCCAATCACTTACGATCCGGTATTATCAATCCGCAATCCGCAATCTGCAATCCGCAATCAAATATCCCGCCCTCCCATTCTTAAATGCCATGGTGTCCGAAGGCAAGCTAAAAGTTATTCTATGGGCAACGGCAGCCAAATAGGTTGACACTCTATGGATTTTGATATAACTAATAATAGTGAAAACAGAAAGTTACTCCCTGAGCATTTGCGATTGTGATGCCCTGTTTTAATTTATCGGAGATAATACGGAGACCTATATGACGCTTGCTGAGATCGACCTGATCCACATGATCAGTAATGCCGGTATCGTGGTTCAATTAGTCTTGCTGTTGTTGTTATTGTTTTCGGTGGCTTCCTGGGCGATAATTATAATAAAATTTCGGTACATCAACAATTCATTCAAGCAGTCCAACGAGTTTACGGAATATTTTTGGAAAAGCCGTGATCTTTCCAGCGCCTTTGCCAAGGCCAAGCAACTGCACGGCAGTCCACTGGCCCGAATTTTTCGCATCGGCTACATGGAATTAAAAAAAACGAGTCAGTCCGGCCAGCCTTCAGAGACGGACTCTTCCGATCCTTCCGAAAGTAACCTTTCTTTCAGCACTAAATTTGCCGGCATCGACAACGTCAAACGGGCCTTGCGCCGCGCGACCAACACGGAGATGACTCGCATGACCCAGATGGTGCCTTTTCTGGCGACCACCGGCAATACGGCGCCGTTTATCGGGTTGTTCGGGACGGTGTGGGGAATTATGAATTCGTTTGCCGGCATCGGGCAGAAGGGCTCCGCCAGTCTGGCGGTTGTCGCGCCGGGTATATCCGAGGCCCTGGTGGCAACCGCGGCGGGCCTGGCCGCCGCCATTCCGGCTGTCATCGCCTTTAACTTCTTTATGAATAAAATTCGGATTGTTGAAACCGAGCTGCATAGCTTTTCGGCCGACTTTTTAAATATCATCGAGCGGGATATATTGCGAATCGAGAGGAGAAAAACATGACCTCGGGCGGAAAGCACAGTGAGTTGATGTCCGAGATCAACGTGACACCCTTTGTGGATGTCATGCTTGTGCTGTTGATCATTTTCATGGTCACCGCACCAATGATGATCCAGGGAGTCAATGTTGATTTACCTGAGGCCACGGCCAAGCCGCTCGATTCTGAAAAGGAACATCTGGTCATTACGATCAACGAAGACCAGCAGGTTTTTATCAATGACTTAGAGGTAACCGTCGAGTTTCTGCGAGAAAAGTTGCTGAAAATTCTGCAGGGACGCAGTGATCGGGAGGTTTATCTGAAAGCCGACAAAGATATCCCTTATGGCATTGTTGTCCAGGTGATGGCAGAAATTAAAGGTGCCGGGGTCGAGCAACTGGGAATGATCACCGAACCGGCGATTATCGAAAAGATACGCGAAGCGAAGAAATCAAAAAGCTCATGAACTATACAACTTATGCGTCTGCGTATCCAAAGGGTGCCGGAATCGATTCCCGCACCATGATGCTTTATTTTGGAATTTCCCTTGTATTCCATCTGATTTTCATTGGATCCGTAGCCTTTATGCCGACGTCCAGTCCTCGACCCAAGTTGGGGCAAGGGTCTATTAACGTCAGTCTGGTATCTTTACCCGGCCCGCCGCAGGCGGCACCCGGGCCCGCAATTTCGCCGGCACCCGCACCGCCGCCCAACCCGGCCGCCAAACCGGTTGCGAACCCCGGGAAGAAGATCAAACCGACTATAAAGGCGCCAGTGATCGAAACCCCGCCCGCGAAACCAAAGCCGGTTGCGCCGAAAAAATCCGCCAAGACGGTCTCATTGGCTACCAAACAACAGAAGCCCAGGGTAAAAAGATCCCTGAAAAAAAAGACCCAAAATCGACAGAAAATGATTAATCAGGCTCTGGCAGGGGTCCAAAAAAAGGTGGAGCATTCACAGTCCCAGTCCGTAAAGCAGGCCCTCGATCGTATAAAAAAGAAAGTGGCTCAGAGCAAAGCCGGCGGCACCCAGCCCGGCCGAGCAGTCGCAAAAATGCCGGGGGCAGGGACCGGGGGCGCCGCTGCGGCGGGAGCGGCTGGATCCGGGTCCGTTGGCAAACGAATGCTTGAGATAATCGATATATACAGATATGAAGTCGCCTTTCAGGTGGAAAGGCATTGGGCTGTTCCCCAGCAGGTTACCGGCGATGGCGTTGGATCCATGGGCAGTATCAGGTTCCGGGTGCTGCCAAGCGGTGAAATCACCGACATTACAATCACCCAGCGATCGGGCAACTCTTATTTAGATGACTCGGTTTACAAAGCGATCCTTAAAGCGAATCCGGTTTCACCGCATCCGGCTGCCGTCAAAGTGCCGTATGTGATGGTTGGGGTGAGATATACGCCGGAAGGTTTGCGCAAATAGGGTTTCCATTTTTTTGTTGACTGGCGGGTGAAAAGCAAGGCATAAAATGACCGTGACTGCTGATTCAATTGTAATTGGTCGCCAATCGTTATGATCACGAGGAAGTCGGAATGAACATAAGGAGTTTGAGAAGGATTGCATTTATCGCCATTGGCCTTTTGCTAGCCGGACCGGTGATGTGCCTGGCCCAAAACGACTCGGAACCGCCTGAATATATTGACATCAACAACCCTTTTTTAAGAAAAACTCCTTTGGCCATTCCGGCATTTAAAAATGTGACCGGAACGCCGGAAGAGGAGAGCTTGTCCAACTCGTCGTCCAAATTGCTGGCGTCCAGCCTGGCCTTTACCGGCTATTTTAAAATTCTGGACCAGGGGGCATACCTGTTCGATCCGCGCAAGGATGGTGTTCTCACCCCTCAAATCAATTGGGCCAACTGGACCGTTATCGGTGCTGAATTATTGATCACCGGTCTCTTCGAACTCAGCGACGGCCGGCTTGCTGTTGAGCTGCGCCTGTTCGACACCTTCAAAAGTAAGCGTATACTGGGAAAAAAATATGCCGGCCAACCGGGTGACCAGCGAAAAATAATTCACCGGTTCTGCAGCGAAGTGATCCAATATCTTACCGGGCACAAAGGCATGTTCGGCAGCAAGATCGCTTTTGTTTCCACCGGCAGCGGCAATAAAGAGATTTACAGCTGTGAGTTTGATGGTTATTATCCTCAGCAGATAACCCGCAACCACGGAATTTCATTGTTTCCGGCCTGGTCTTCCGACGGACGCTATGTGGCCTATACATCCTACAAAGGAGGCAAGCCCGACCTTTACATAAAAAACCTGGCCGAAATGCAGGAAGTAAGCGTAGCTGAAAAGGGCATTAACATAACGCCGGCCTGGGTTCCCGGGAAATTTGAATTGGCCGCGGCGCTTTCCTTCTCAGGTGATCAGGAAATTTATTTGTTGACTGGAACCGGGAAAATTATTAAAAGATTAACCAGGATGAGAGGCAGTGATTTATCTCCCACCTGGTCACCGGACGGCAAGAAGTTTGCTTTTGTATCCACCCGATCGGGGAAACCCCAGATATACATCAAGGATATGGCTTCGGGAAGAGCTAGACGATTAACCTATCAGGGCAGCTATAACACCCAACCGAACTGGTCTCCACGAGGTGATAAAATTACCTATTCTTCAATGGTTGATGGCCGTCACAATATATTTGTGATTGATGTTGATGGCTTTGAACCTCTCCAATTAACCTACGATTCAGGGGACAATGAAGCGCCATCATGGTCGCCTGACGGCAGCATGATCGCATTCAGCTCCAACCGTGAGGGACCTTATCGAATTTATGTAATGACTGCGTTTGGAACCGATCAACGCCGACTAATCATTATGAAGGGCGAGCAGACTAACCCAAAATGGTCTATGAATGATTTCAATAACTAGATTTTCCGAATGTGAAAGGAGGAAAAAATGCAAAAGAAGAAATGGATGTATCTGGCACTGTTGGTTGTGATTCCGGGATTGTTGTTTTCCGTCTCATGTCAGAAAAAAGTTGTTGACGCTACACCTGAACCAGTTGTTGATGAGCAACCAGAGCCGAAAGAAGAAGTTGTCGTTTACAAAGCGCCCAGCGTGGTGATGCAGGAAGACATTTATTTCGAGTTCGACAAGTCCACCCTGACGCCCGCCGCCCAGGATAACCTGCTGCGCAAAGCCGAATGGCTGCGCGAAAATCCATATGCTACCGTGACCATCGAGGGTCATTGTGATGAGCGTGGCACCAATGAGTACAATCTTGCCCTGGGTGATCGGCGTGCTGAAAGTGCCAAAGCCTTTTTGATAGACCTGGGAATTGATCCTGCCCGCCTGACGACCATCAGTTATGGCGAAGAAAGACCGGTGGATCCCAGACGCAACGAAGAAGCCTGGGCCAAGAACCGGCGTGATCACTTTGTTGTCAACTAGTATAGAAATTATCACCATATGAATTAGCCGCATCAACCAGTGCGGGTGACTGATAAAAAGGGCGACAGCCCATAGTTCCGATCGGCAGCAGGTGCAGTACCCTAGGCACCTGCTGCCTTATCAATAATAGCCCGCCCTTTTCGGCGGGTAATTTATTGGATAAGCCGCCGAGGAACTCAAATTATAGGTTGAATCCAGATACCATGAATATACCTGCCATTAGATCAGCTGTCGTTTCAAGTTTGGTATTTTTATTTCTGATATCAGGCTGTGTCAGTCAGAATGAGGTTGCCACCATCGACAATCGCTTATCCGAATTGGAAATACGCGATGCCGAATCCCGCAAAAAAAATGCGACCCTGAAAAACAATTTACAGAGCCGTGAAGGAGAAGAACAGGCCCTGCGGCGACAAGTTGCCGCCCTGCGCCAGCAGGTCGTTGCGCTCAACGAAGAAATTCGTGCACTAACCGGCAGGATCGAGGCGGTTGAATTTTCCATGGGGCGCCAAAAACAAAAAGACGTTGAGACCGCCGGCAATAGACAGGCGCGGTTAGGCCAGGTGGAAGCTTCAGCCCGTAAGAACGACGAGCGAATCGGCCGTATAGAACAATACTTGAACTTTGAAACGTCCAAACCGGCAGCCCCAACTGAGAAAACCACGGCCAAAATCGTACCCGTCAGCAAAGCTCCCCAGGAGCTTGCCGAAGACGAGATTTACAGGCTGGCAAAGCAGGCTTTTGATGAGGGGGATTCCGATGCGGCCCGGAATAAATTCAATGAACTCATCGAGCGCTATCCCAAGTCGGAACGGGCCGATAATGCCCAGTTCTGGATCGGTGAAATATATTACCGCGAAAAATGGTATGAAAAAGCCATTCTCGAATATCAGAAAGTGATCGAGAACTATCCCAACGGCAACAAGGTGCCGGCCTCTCTTTTGAAGCAGGGATTTGCATTTTTAAATTTGGGAGATAAGGCCAATTCTCGACTCATTCTGCAGGAGTTGATTAAAAAGTATCCTAAAACCAACGAAGCCAAGATTGCGAAAGATAAACTAAAAAACCTGAAGTAATCAATACATGGAATGATAACAATCATCGGTATAGATCCTGGCCTTGCGGCAACCGGTGTCGGAATCGTTCAGGGTAATGGCCGCAATATCACAGGCTATTCCTTCGGCAGCATTAACACCCTCAAAAGCAATTCATTGCCAAATCGTCTCGATCAAGTCTATTCAAAACTGTTTCAAATCTTGGATGATAAAAAGCCGGACATGATGGTTGTGGAAGACGTATTTTCTCTGACCAAGTATCCCAAGTCCGGCATCACCCTGGGACAGGTGACCGGGGTAGTGATGTTGGCCGGTTGGCAGGCCGGAGTGTTAACAGTGGAAATTCCCGTGCGGGAGGCGAAACAGGTATTGACCGGCAACGGCAATGCCAGCAAAATGCAGTTGGAAGAGTCCGTGCGGCATCGGCTGCAGCACCAAACTACCATAAAACCCTATCACGCCTCAGATGCCCTGGGGCTTGCCCTGATTGGCTTTTACCGCTATGATGAAAAACATGGTTGAATTGGGAAGTCGGAATGCGGAAGTGGGAAGGGGGAAGGCGGAACTATCCGATTGCGGATTGGGGATTGCGGATTGCGGATTTTAGATTGATGGTATCTTGCCCGTTTTATAAATGGGATAGAGCGACCTGTCGGGTCGTAGCTGAAGGCGAAGCCTGAAGCGATTCCGCCAATCCGAAATCCAAAATCCAAAATATTTATCACCTTGGGCCTGCAATGAAGGAACGCAGAATTTTTTAAACCGCTACAGGAATTGAACCGTGATTGGATATCTTGAAGGAAAGTTGCTAAAAAAAGAGGAAGATCGTGTCCTTCTGCTGACGAATCAGATCGGCTATGAAGTGCTGCTTCCGGCGGTTGTCATGAAATCCCTGCAATCTAAAAATGTCGGCGATGAAGTTTCGCTGTATATTTTTTTTCAGCAAACCGAGCGGCAGCCTAAACCCGTTTTAATCGGTTTTAATCTCGAAGTTGAAAAAGAATTTTTCCAGTATTTTATATCAGTGGAAGATATCGGACCGCTCAAAGCGGTCAAGGCTTTGAACGAACCCATCCGAGAGATTGCGAGTGCCATCGAAGCCAGTGATATCGCCAGGCTTACCCGGCTAAAAGGCATCGGCCGCCGCACGGCTCAAAAGATCATTGCTACCCTGGAAGGCAAAATGGGCAAGTTTGCCCTGATCCAACCGTCGGAACTGCCGGATGCGCCCCTGCTCGAGGATTTTACCAAACAAGTTCTGGATGTGATGATAAAACAACTCGGCCATAAACCGGCTGACGCCAGAAAGATGATCAGCAAAGCCATGAAGCGCAATGATGCAATTGCTTCGGCGGAAGAGTTGTTCGATGAAGTGTATAAAGGGGAGCGCATGGGGGAGTAGTTATTGGTTAATGGTTATTTGTTATTGGTAGTTTGTTTTTGGTAACCAATGCGAAGACGTTGCCAAGTGCAATGCATTAACCTTAAAATTTCGTTCAATTCCCTCGTGATGCTAAAGATATTCGATAAAGGCCCCTAATAACCAATAACCAATAACAATTAACAATCAGTGATGCGCCATGTCCGATGATGTCTTTTCATATTCTTCCGGCAAACAGGGAATCGTTTCCGGTGGGTCGATTCAGGAAGATCAGGAACCGGAAATATTATCACTGCGCCCGGAATATTTGTCCGACTACGTAGGACAGACTGAGGTAGTTGAAACCCTCAAGATCGCCATCGAGGCCTCCAAGCTGCGCCGCGAACCCATCGATCACGTCCTGCTGCATGGCCCGCCGGGTCTTGGCAAAACAACCCTGGCCCATATCATTGCCAATGAGATGGGGGGTAATTTAACCGTTACCTCCGGACCCGCGCTGGAAAAAGGCGGCGATTTGATTGGATTGCTGACCCATCTGGAGAGCGGCGATATCCTTTTTATCGACGAAATTCACCGCATCCCGAAAGCGGTGGAAGAATTTCTTTATCCGGCCATGGAAGACTTTGCCATCGACTTTGTTTTCGATAAAGGGGTGCATGCCCGCAGTCACCGCTTTCAATTGAAACGCTTTGCTCTGGTCGGTGCCACAACCCGGGTGGGGCTGCTGACCGCACCGCTGCGCGACCGCTTTGGTATATTTCGCAATCTGGATTTTTATGCCGAATCCGATCTAGTGAAAATTACCAAGCGTTCGGCGGCGCTGCTCGGTATTGCGATCGGTGACGAGGCGGCAACCGAGCTTGCCAAAAGGTCGCGGGGAACCCCACGGATTGTCAATCGACTATTGAAACGGGTCAGGGATTTCAGCCAGGTCAGGGCAGACGGCAATATCACCAAGGAAACGGTCGGCGCAGCACTGCAATTGGAAGGTGTCGATGAAAAAGGATTGACCGATTTGGATCGCCGCTATCTGAATACCATCATAAAGTTTTACCACGGCGGACCGGTGGGAATAGAAGCTATCGCGGCGACCCTGCAAGAGGAGTCCGATACCCTGGTGGACATTATCGAGCCCTATCTGCTGAAGATCGGCTTTCTTACCCGCACGTCATCCGGCAGAAAAGCATCCGAGGCATCCTTCCGGCATCTGGGATTTAAGATTCAGACCAAGATGTTTAGTTAGGCGGTTCAGAGGTTCAAAGTTCAGAGGTTCAAGGTTTCAGAGGTTCGAAACTACCAGGCGAACCGCAGAACCACAGAATATCGAATATCGAATTTCGATGGATGGTTTCGCTTGAGGCTTCGCTCTTCGAGCTACGACCCCACAGGTCGCTTTCGGCTGCGACCCGACAGGTCGCTCAGTCATTTTTTATGAGATAGACAGGATACATTCCTTCGACATTCGATATTCATTATTCGATATTCTGCGGTTCGCATTTTTAACTCTGAACCTCTGAACCTCTGAACCTCTGAACCTTGAACCTCTGAACCTCTGAACCTCTGAACCTTGAACCTCTGAACCTCGAACCTTTGAACTTTTGAACCACTAATTCCTTTAACCGCTGAACAATCAAATTATGGCTATAGTAACGCTTTTAACCGATTTCGGTACCCAAGACGAATATGTCGGGTTGATGAAGGGGGTCATTTTATCCATCAACCCCGCGGCAACCATTGTCGACATCACCCATGCCATCGATAGTCAAGATATCGTGCAGGCCGCCTACGCAATTCATTCCGCCTATCGCTATTTTCCCGCAGGCAGCGTCCATTTAATTGTCGTGGACCCCGGAGTCGGCACCGATCGTTCCTTGCTGGCACTTGAAGTAAAAAATCAATATTTTGTGGCCCCGGACAACGGGGTCCTGACTCTTTTATTCGGTGAACACAATGAAACCCGCCTGGTTCGGCTTTCGAACGCGGATTTTTTTTTGGATACCGTCAGTCGAACCTTCCACGGCCGGGATATAATTGCCCCTGTGGGAGCCCACATAACTCAAGGGACCGATCTTTTTCAATTGGGTGATTCAATCACCCCGGCCGAGGCCGTCTGGTTGAAGAATATCGGTGCTCAACACCGGAATAGCGGTGAGATTACCGGAACCATCGTGACGGTCGATCATTTTGGCAATTTGATTTCAAATATTCACCATCAGATGCTAAAGCAGATCGAGCAATCTCCCGCTGGAAACCCGGTTAATATCCGAATCGGGTCACATGTCATCCGTGGAATTCGCCGAACTTATGCAGACGTAGGTCCCAATGAGGCAACGGGATTGATCGGAAGCCGCGGTTATCTTGAAATTGCCGTGAATAAGGGCAATGCTGCCCGGGAATTAAATGTCGGCAAGGGTGATACAGTGCGGGTGAAAATTTGACAAGTCACCAACAACGTGGTTCAATATAAGTTTGGAAAATGGATAATTTCAGGAAGAAATATAAAACCCGGACGCGCTCTCCAAGAACCGGTAAACTATCCAAACCGGACAAACGCTGGACCATTCTGTTTATCGGGAAACACGGCAAAACCGTAGCTGTTGATCGGTTTAAAGGCATGGTATTGCTGACCTGTCTGATTTTGTGCATATCACTGGCGACAACGGCCGGCCTCCTTTATTTTAGCCTCAACATTCGGCAGGAGAACAAACAGCTCAGATCGGAATTTCAGGAATTAAAGGCCCAAATCAAAACGATAAGCTATGAAAAAGACGTCCTGATGACCAAATTGGTACTGGCTGAATCCCAAACCAAGACAAGCCCGGCTGCACCAGCACCGAAACAGGCCGAACTGGCCTCTTCGCCAAAAGATGTTCTAGGATTTCAAGACAGCAAACAACCCGACCGACCAGAGAAGATCCCGCAAAAATTACCGGTTGAAAAAAAAGACGAGCCGCCAGCGGCGGAAGCCAAAGCCGAGTCGGGGACCAGTGTTGCGGTCGAGGACTTCAAGATTTCCCCCAAAGTGGACGAGAATTTGCTAAGAGTCCAGTTTAAAATAAAAAACACCAGTCCCAACTCCCAGCGTGTTTCCGGACACGCAATCGTGGTGCTCAAAGGGGAACAACTCCCGCAGCATAAATGGCTGGCAATGCCGAGAATTGCTTTATCGAATGGCAAGCCGACCGGCAAGCAGCGGGGCTACACCTTCGGCATAAACTATTTCAAAACCATGCGATTTAAGACCAGGCTTCCGAAGTCACCTGAAATATATCAGAAGGCGGCCCTCTTTATATTCAGCGGGGGGGGTGGTTTATTACTCGAACAGGAATTTCCGTTGAACCTCGCCCCAGCAGTGCCGGCCACCGGATCCAGTCCAGCAACGCCCTCCGTGGACGATTTACACGATACGCTTAAAAATTCGACAAATCAATAGACAGAGTTCAGATGTCAGATGACAGAGGTTTTCGATTGCAGATTGCGGATTTAGAAATCAGAAGACAGAGAACAGTAACCAGAGGTCAGAAGACAGAGGTCAGAAGACAGAGGTCAGATGACAGAGTTCAGAAGACAGAGTTCAGATGACAGAGGAAGGGCGTGGTTATTTGTTATTCGTTATTAGAGGCTGTAAAGCGGAATGCTGATAACTTTAAGATATATTTAAGAAATCCCTGATTACCCGGCAGCTGGCATCAGGCATCCAGATGTAAGAGGAACCGTCTTCGCTCTGCGAGCTTAGGGCTTCGCCCTTCGGGCTACGACCCCACAAGACGCCGCGGCACGGTGAGGTCAGATGTCAGTTACCAGATTTCCACTATCGTGTACCGAAAGCCGAATACCGAATACCGAATGCCGAATACCGAATACCGACTGCCGAACGCCGAACGCCGAATACCCTATACTTTATACCAATTCCTTTTCCAACTATTCATCTGCAACCAACAAATGCAAATAATCGGCCAGGTCTACGTCGACATTTCTAAAATCGTCAAAAGTTACGTCCGAAAATTTCAGGTTCAATTTCTCTCGCAGGATCTCGAAAATTTGGAGGTAGTTGAACAATATTCTCTGATCCCATGGTAAACCGAGCTGGGCGGCAAAATCCATGATATCGCGCTGCTGTCCCTCTATTTCAAGAAATTCACCGTAAGGCATGCTGTCCAGGCAGAATTGGGTCTGGTTCAGCACCAGGGTTTCGCGCCATTTTTCATATACCTGTTCACGATGGAAACCGACTGCCTCGAGAATCGAATGCATGGTGTCGAAGTCGTTGACCTCGACTTCCAACTCCTTCATAATCTTAAACTGGCTATTATCTTGTAGTGGAGTGGATTTATAGGTCAACTTGACTTTTCGGTCCCGGCGCAGGCGCAAGAGCGATTTATTGCGTTGTAAAGTCCGGTCGGGATCTTCAAATCGGATATTGCTTTCAAACAGGCGCCCCCGGGATTCAGCCCCCAGCTCCAAAATGCGCCGGCGGATGGCCGCAGGGTCTGCGAGATAGAATTTAATTTCAATTTCCAGCTGGTTCATTATAATCTAACGTCTCGGAATTTCTACAACCGATATGATTATATTTAAATTTGTTATGGGATTCTAATATGCCACGAAAATGGAATAATGGAATTGTGGAACACTGGAATATTGGTTTTCAAAAGGAGATAATGCATTGTGATGTTATCGTCATTCCCGTCGGTGACGCGACCATTAATCCAATAATCCGTTGTCCCAGAACCCATTATTCCACTAATCCAGTATTCCAGCATTCCAATTATGAACGAAGCAAACTAAATTGTTAATCCTCTTGTTGTCTATCTTGCCTTGCATATGAGATATATCTGCTTATTATAATGCCTGAATTTTGCAACAAAATTGATGATCTGTAAAGGGCTCAGCTAAGTTTTTTTCGGTTTTCCGACCGTATTTTTTTCTTGACACCAGTTGAATAATTGTTTAGATTCGCTGATTCATTAAAAATAGGAGTGAGTTGAACGTGAAAAAATATACTTACAGTGCGAAGAATTCGGATAATGAAGGCCGATGGTGTGTGGTAGATGCCAGTGGCGCAGTCCTCGGCCGCCTGGCCACCACGATCGCATCGCGCCTGCAAGGCAAGCATAACCCGCTATACACCCCGCATGTAGATATCGGCGATTGGATCGTCGTGATCAATGCGGACAAGGTGACGCTGACCGGCCGGAAATTGGATCAGAAAAATTACTACCGTCACAGCGGCTATATCGGCGGACTCAAGTCAACGACGGCTAGAGAATTAAAGGACAAACGACCGGAAGATTTGGTGCGATTCGCAGTCAAGGGCATGCTGCCGAAAAACAGGCTGGGACGCAAACAGTTTAAGAAGTTAAAAGTGTATGCCGGCAATGAGCATCCTCATCAGGCGCAAAATCCCGAGGTTTTGGAAATCAATTAATCTTAGATATTATTAGGGGCGATATATGCAGCAAGAAAACGTTTTTTATGCAACCGGCAGGCGCAAAACCGCCATATCCCGGACCTGGATAACACCGGGCAGCGGCCAAATTACCATCAACAATCTTCCGGCAGAAAAATATTTTCCCATTGAAACCACCCGCAAGGACATGACGGAGCCGTTTAAAATTACCAATACCATGGGCGATTATGATGTCAAAGCAACGGTGATCGGCGGCGGTGTCGCCGGGCAAGCCGGTGCTGTTCGACACGGCATAACCCGCGCCCTTGTCTTAGTCAATCCCGATTTCAGGCTGGCACTTAAAAGAGCCGGTTTCATTAAACGTGATCCCAGGGTCAAGGAAAGAAAAAAGTACGGCCAAAAAGGTGCCAGAGCCCGGTTTCAGTTCTCCAAGCGCTAGAATTTTTATATTTTGTTATCCACAAGGGAATAGGCCCAGACCTATTCCCTTTTTTTATGGACTCCATCCGGCCTTATTTCGCCGCAATACCAACCTGGATATGCGGGGAATATCAGCCACCAAGGCACTAAGACACAAAGAAAAAGAATTTTATAAATACGTCATGCCTTGGCCTCTTGGGGGCGAAAATATTTCAATTGGTAAGTCAATCGCATATATGATGTGATTTCAATAAATAGGCCCAAGACCTGATGACAATCACTTGTAATGCAGCTTGATTTGTGGCATACCCAAGTAAACGCATCAGCCCCTTTCAGTCAAAATCAGAAGGTAGTGAAAATGACTCCATATTTGCTAATGCGACATACGTTGGCGTCTGTTTAGCATTTTCAACTGATTTTGTTTATCAAAAAATAATATATACAAATTTTGTCTAAAAATGGGCTTCCATTTCGGACCAGGTCGTCGTTCTATAATCGAACATGAGTAATTCAAAGTTGAAAAATTTGTATATGGAGGTAATATAATGCCGGTTAGCAAAATCGATCTTAATTCCGATGTCGGGGAAAGCTTTGGAAATTACAAACTCGGGTTGGACGAAGAGGTCATCCCGTTGATCAGTTCCGCCAATATCGCCTGCGGGTTCCATGCGGGTGATCCGGCGGTCATGAAAAACACGATAGCCATAGCCAAAAAAAGTGGCGTTGCCGTCGGCGCCCATCCGGGTTTTCCGGATTTAATCGGCTTCGGTCGGCGTAACATGGACGCCTCCCTGGAGGAGATCCATGATTATGTGCTCTACCAGGTCGGTGCGCTGCAGGCCATGGCCACGGCCCAAAACATTGAGTTGCAGCATGTTAAACCCCATGGCGCGCTATATACCATGGCGGTTCAAAACAACGACATCTGGGATGCCGTCGCCCGGGCGATTGCGGCCTTGGATCCAAATTTAATACTATTTGTCCTGGCCGGTTCGAACCGCGAAGATCTGGAAGCCATCGGTACCAGACACGGCATTCGCGTGGCCTTCGAATTTTTCGGTGACCGGGCCTACAATACCGATGGATCTCTGGTATCGCGCAAAGAGCCCGGGGCCGTGATCCACGACCACGAAGCCGTGGCCGAAAAAGTATTGAAAATGGTCCAAGAGGGCCGGGTGGTTTGCAAGGACGGCTCTGAAATCGATATGGCGGCCGACACCATTTGCGTTCATGGTGATAATCCGTCCGCCTTGGCTTTAGTTAAAAACATCAGACAAAGCCTCGAGGCGGCGGGCGTGGAAATTGCCGCGCCGGAAACCATTGTATAGGGAATGTTTGACGATAGACAAAATTGGTTGAGCAATTGGCGGAAACCCTTTTGTGAAATTACAGCATTTATTACAAAAATGTAGTTTCTGTTCTCCGATCAGACTGGCCTTTTTTAGGCCAGAGGCCGCGCTCCTATGAAACTTCGGTGAATGACGAATGTCGAATGACAATTGATCCGCCGGAGGCGGAGTGGAATCGCTCGCGCAGCGCAGGCGCTTGCGCCGCGGGTCGCTCAGTCGTTTTATAGTAGACCGTTCGACAAAAGACTCACGACAGGCAGAATACATTATTCGATGTTCGATGTTGGACGTTCGATGTTGGATGTTCATAGGTTTCTTTCTCGATTTGACCGGCCGTTCGTTTGGCCGGCGGCTGGGTTGAAGCCTGAATCCAGAACCCTAAACCCTATACCCTATACCTTAAACCTCGTTACTTTAATGCTCTATAATCAACCAAAATTCCGTTCCATGGGTGATCGTTCTCTCCTGGTCGAACTGGGAGATGAAATCAGCCCCGCCATCAACCAGAGCGTCCAAGAGCTGTTTGTCGGATTAGACCTGCAGCAGCACCGGGGAATCCTGGAACTGGTACCCAGCTATCGGTCTCTGCTGGTGATCTGTGATCCGCTGATTTTAACCCTGGCGGAGTTGGAGCAGGTCATTGCGGAAACCCACGACAACTTGGACCGGTCGCAACTGCCGGAGCCGCGGACGGTTAAAATCCCGGTGGTATACGGTGACGATTACGGACCGGACCTGGTGGATGTGGCCCAATACCACCACCTGACTTCTGAGGAGGTGATCGGTTTCCACACCCAGCCTACTTACCGGGTATACATGATCGGTTTTACACCGGGCTACCCCTACCTGGGCGAACTGCCGGATGCGATTGCCACGCCGCGGCGCAACACCCCACGAACCCGTGTCCCGCGGGGATCAGTCGGAATCGCCCAAAAGCAATCCGGTATATACTCGGTTGACAGCCCCGGTGGTTGGCAAATCATCGGCTGGACCCCGGTACATCTTTTCGATCCGCAGAGAAATCCGCCCAGTTTGCTGGTCATGGGCGATCGGGTGCAATTTTACGAGATAAGCGCTGAGGAGGCCGATCAATGGCAGCCGGACCAATCCTAGAAATATTAAAGCCGGGTGCTCTGACTTCCGTGCAGGATCTGGGACGCTACGGGCACGGCCGCTACGGTGTCGCACCCAGCGGGGCATTGGATACCTTCGCCTTGCGAATCGCCAATCTTCTTGTCGGCAACCGGGAGGATCAAGCCGGCCTGGAGACCATGCTGCTGGGGCCCGGAATCAGGATTTTAGGGGACACCCTGCTTGCCGTTACCGGCGGCAACCTGTCGCCTTATCGCAACAAACAGCCCATCGCAATGTGGCAGGCCCACAGGTTCAATAAAGATGATGTCTTAACCTTCAAATCTCCCGTCAACGGATTTCGAGCCTACATCGCCGTTGGGGGCGGGATCGGCGGACCGTCGGTCATGGGCAGCCGGTCGACCAACCTGCCCTCCGGCTTCGGTGGATTTGAAGGGCGGCCGGTCCAAAAAGGTGATTTACTGCTGCCGGAGCAATCGTGTGATAACTTAAGTGCTGTCGGTCGCCGCTTCGGTTCCGATGAGATTCCCGTCTATCCGAATGAATGGAAGATACGGGTGATCTGGGGGCCTCAGGATCATCAATTCCCGGCCGAGAGCCGTGACCATTTTATAAATGCTTCCTACAAGATGTCGCCCGAGTCCGATCGGACCGGCATTCGGCTGCAAGGACCGGTAATCGAGCGCCGAACCGATATCGCCGAGTCCATTATTTCGGAAGGCGTCATCGCGGGGTCAATCCAGATCCCGGGTGACGGCAAACCGATTATCATCCTAAGCGAAACGGTAACCGGGGGATACCGCAAAATTGCGACCGTGATTGCGGCGGATCTGCCGTTGCTGGGGCAAATCAAACCCGGCGACGAGCTGCAATTTGAAGCCGTTTCCGGCCAAAGCGCTTATCGCGCCCTGCACGAAATGGAAGACCGCATCAGACGCTTCAAAGAAGGGCTGTCCGTCTAGCCGGCCTTGCGGAATTTGGATCCACAGATTTCGTAGATTACCCAGCGCGGCAAAGCCGCAACCAAATAGGCATTTAATCCGCAGATTACGCAGATTACGCAGATTCTTTAGATAATTAAATATAACAATTCGAAATCTATAAGTTTCTATAATTTGCCTAGTAGAAATTAAAGAATTTACATGTTGGTAGTACAGATTAATAAAATGTGTGATTAAAATTGCGAAATTTGACGGGTTTAATTCCCCGTCCCGCCTCAGTTCAGCGGGACTGCGTTAGGATAGAATTGAACATACACTGATACCCCGGGGCTTGCCGCGGGGCAGTTCACTATTGAATCGCCGCGAGCGGCCTTGAAGTCACTTCGTTCCATCCTTATCATAATCTGAAGAATACCAGTCAGCAGCAGCACTGAATCCTGATCCGCCAGCGGCGCAGAACCTGCAATCCTCGACAATGCATAGTCGGAGAAAACACCTTAATCGTCTGCTCCGGATCAATTACTTCACCCCTAATACATCTACAGCACCAAGCAAAGGAGGACACCATGGATATCGATGGCTACAAATTATTTATCGATGGGCAGTGGATTGACAAAGATCAAACTTTTTCCGATTTTAATCCGGCCACCGGCGACGTCTGGGCTGAAATTCCCAACGGGACCCGCGCGGATGCCGGCCGGGCAATCACGGCCGCCGCGGCAGCGCAGGCTGAATGGGCGGCGCTGCCCCATGCCCAGCGGGCCGGATATCTTCTCAAGGCGGCCGATATTCTGGAAAAACGTCAGCAGGATTTTGCCGACGCCCTGATCGATGAGGGTGGATCGTGGATCGGCAAAGGCATGTTCGAAAGCGGTTATGTTCCCGGCCTATTGCGCACCGCGGCCGCGGCCGCTTACCAGGTAACCGGGGAGATTCTGCCCTCCGATCACGGCAAGGTCAGCATGGTGGTCCGGCAGCCGCTGGGCGTCGTATCCGTGATATCCCCCTGGAATTTTCCCTTGCTGCTGTCGACGCGCGGTCTGGCCTTTGCAATGGCGGTCGGCAACACGGTCGTACTGAAGCCTTCGGAGGAAACACCCGTAGCGGGCGGCTTGTTGATTGCCGAGTTGTTTGCCGAGGCGGATCTGCCGCCGGGTGTGTTCAATGTGGTGAGCTGTTCCCGCGACAATGTCGCCGAGGTCGGCGACGAATTGATCACCAACCCCCTGGTCGGGGGCATCAGTTTTACCGGATCGACCGCCGTCGGACGCGAGGTGGCTTCCAAGGCCGGCATGATGCTCAAAAAAGCCTGTGTCGAACTGGGCGGCAAGGATTCGTTGATTATTCTCGCAGACGCCGACCTGGAACTGGCGCTGAATGCTGCGTCTTTCGGCACCTTCATGCACCAGGGGCAAATTTGTATGTCCGTGGAAAAAATCATCGTCGATGAAACCCTCGCCGCTGAGTTCACCGAGCGCTTCGTGGCCAAGGTCAAAACCCTCAATGTAGGTAATCCGCGTGAGATGCCCAATGTCATCGGACCGATCATCAACCAACGCCAACTGGATAAAATTCACGGTCAGGTTACCGCTGCGGTTGATCAGGGCGCTGAACTGCTGACGGGCGGCACTTACGAAGGACTGTTCTACCAGCCGACGGTGTTGACCGGCATCACCCCCGAGATGAGCATTTATCAGGAAGAAACCTTCGGTCCGGTGGCACCGATTATAACGGTCAAGGGAGTGGATGAGGCCGTGGCGGTGGCCAATGATTCCGAATACGGGCTGTCAGCGGGAATTATCACGCGGGACGAAGAAAAAGGACTTGCGGTGGCCAATCGTCTGCACACGGGCATGGCCCACGTCAATGACAGCTCCGTGAATGACGAGCCCCACGTGCCGTTTGGCGGCATGAAAAATAGCGGCATTGGCCGTCACGGCGGCAAAGCCTCGATCGAAACCTTTACCGAAATGCGCTGGCTGACCCTGGAGCGGGGAGGGCGGCATTATCCGCCGCCGTTTGTGGTTGCGGCTCAGGGTTGATTTATTTTGTCGCAGAAAACCCGGTTCCGCGAGCCCTGCCGGAGACAATCTGCCATGCCGTGAACCATACTGCAAGTGCGATCAAAATGATGGAAAACCGGAATGTTGGAATGCTGGATTTGGTGTATTGGAATCTATTTTTAATAAGGTTGGCACGGATCAGCTTCTAATCAGATAACCATCCGCTTCCGATCTCCAATATTTCAGTGTTCCGCCATTCCGTATGAAAAACTATTGAAAAAACCGTCGTCAAGTACTATAAACTCGGCCGGACTGTTTAAACGTGACGGATATAGGAATCGGTTAATCCGGTTCTGTACTACAACGTAAAAATCGGTTTTATAGGTTTCTCAATGGTAGGAGGGATGAATACATGAAAAAGTTTATAATTGCCGGTGCCGCGATTTTACTGCTCAGCTTTCCTGCTTATGCTGACTATGATTGCGATAGCCAGTACCATAGCAAGATAAAAAAGCTAAACAGTTTATCTTCAACAGAAATGTCAGAAGAAAGTAAAGAAAAGTATGTCGAGGGGCTCGAGAAAGCCTATCAGCTTTGTAAAGAAGGCAAAAAAGATCAGGCATCAGCTATCTTAGATGAGTTTGAAAAGGATAAAGACTTCGATTCGGTATTTTCGACCCATGACGGAAATTAGCGTCGTAATCGGCGAAAAAGGTATTAGATTCCTAAAAATGCTTCTCTGAACATATCGCTTTCTAGCAGTTGGCGGCCGGAGCCTTCACCGACAATTCTACCGGTTTGCAGAACATACGCGCGATCAGCCAAATCGAGGGCTTCGCGCACATTTTGCTCCACCAGTAAAATGGTGATGCCTTCCTCCTTGAGTTTGCGGACCGTATCCAGTACCTCGTCCACCAGCAGGGGCGCCAACCCCAGTGAAGGCTCATCGAGCATCAGGATGCGGGGGCGGGACATCAGGCCGCGTCCGATGGCGACCATCTGCTGCTCGCCGCCGGACAGGGTGGAGGCCGGCTGTTGGCGGCGTTCTTTGAGTTTTGGGAAAAGGTTGTAGGTGAATTGCAGGTTTTGCTGAACCTGCTGGTTGTCATCCAGAACATAGGCGCCCAAAACGAGATTTTCTTCAACGGACAGCGGACCGAAAAGCATCTTCTCTTCAGGAACGCAGACGATACCCAGGCGCACAATGGTTTCGGTTTGCAATTTCTGAATTTCACTTCCTTCGAATAAAATCCGACCTTCAAATGCCTGCTGGGTGCCCATCACGGCCCGCAGCATGGTGGACTTGCCGGCTCCGTTAGCCCCCAGCACACTCACTGTCTCCCCCGGATTTACTTGCAGTGAAATGCCTTGCAACACCGGTAGACCGGAGTAGCGAACTTTGATGTCCTGGATATCTAGAATTGGTTGACCCATCTAAATTGTCTCCACTTCGATATGATCAAGATATTTTAGACAGCTGTAAAGCAGATATTGCTATTTAATACATTATGTTTAGGCACCGACAATTAAAATCACAAATACCAAGCACCAAATTTCAAATAAATCTCAAATTCCAATATCCAATGACCGAAACCACCAAATTGGGATTTTGAATTTTGGTCATTGTTATTTGTTTGTGATTTGATTTTTGTGATTTGTTGTTTGCGGTAGCTTTATTTCTATTCTTCGTCTTAACTGGTATATATTGATAAAGCGTCTATTCAAGCTCTCCCCCATGTTCCTCTACGTACCGTTCACCCAGGTAGGCCTTGATCACCGCGGGATCCTTGGCGATATCGCCGGGGCTGCCTTCAGCGATTTTTTCGCCGGAATCCAATACGATCACCCGATCGCTGATGTTCATTACCAGTTCCATGACATGTTCGATCAACATGACGGTGATTCCCAGATCATAGTGAATGTGTTTGATGCTGGTCAGGATTTCTTCGATTTCGCTGGGATTCAAACCGGCGGCAACTTCGTCCAGCAGCAGCATTTTCGGGTCGGTCCCCAGCGCGGTGGCCATGGTCACCCGCTTTTGGGCCGCCACCGGCAGTTCGCTGACCAGGTAATCCGCCGCATCCTTCAGTTTCAGAAAATCCAGGATTTCTTCCGTGCGGGCCTTGGCCCGGGCCCGGGAGCGGGTGTGCATGAAACAGCCCACCATCACATTGTCGGCCACATTCAAGTCACCGGAAGCCGTATAAACTTGAAACGTGCGCGCCAGTCCGCGCCGGGCGACTTCGTGTGCTTTTAATTCGGTAATATCTTCACCCGCAAACATGATGCGGCCGGCGGTTACCGGGTGCAGGCCGGAGATGCAATTAAACAGCGTGGTTTTACCGGCTCCATTGGGCCCGATCAGTCCCAACAGTTCCCCTTTTTCCATGGCGAAGGAAACATCGCTGTTGGCCCTTAATCCGCCGAAATTTTTGGTGACGTTATGAACTTCCAGTAGTGCCATTAGTTGCGTTTCCTCCGCCGAATCTTTTCGACGATGCCCCAGATGCCCCGGGGTTCAAAGGCCGACACCAGCATGATAATAATCGCATAGATGATGATGTCGATGCCGACCAGGCCGGCCGTGGCCCCCAGCCATTCTTTAAGATAGCTTTTGAGGGGAATCAAGATGCCGGCGCCGATGATCGGCCCCCATAGCGAGCCGGCTCCGCCCAGCATGGCCATCAATGCAATCAAAATCGAAATGGGTAGGCTCATGGTATCTTCCGGTTCGATATTTTTGATGTAGCAGGCGTGAAATGACCCCATGACACTGACAAATGCCGTTGCAATGGCATAGGTCTTGACTTTGGCCAGGTGTACGTTGATTCCCAGGGAATGGGCCACATCTTCATTGTCCTTAATGCAGCGAAGTTGATAGCCCAGGCGCGACTTGCGGAACCAGTTGATGTAAAGCAGACCGATCAGGAAAAACGCCAGCAGTACATAATAGTAGTAAATATCTTCCTTGAAAATGAGCCTTAAAAAATCGGGTGGATGATACTTGATGGGGGATATTTCCAGTCCCCTGGCTGCGCCCACGAAGTCCCAAACCTCGAAAAGATCCTTGAGCACCAGGGAGGTGGCAATGGTGGCGATCGCAAAATAGTGCCCTTTTAGCCGAAACAGCGGGTAGCCGATGACAAACGACCACCCCACCGCCAGTCCCATGCCGATCGGCATGGACACCCAGAACGGGATATCCCAGTATATCAGCATCACAGCGGTGGTGTAGGCGCCGATCCCCACGTATTGCGCCTTGCCCAGATCGACCTGGCCGCCATAGCCGCCGATGGTGTTCCAGCCCATGCCGTAAAGGGAAAACATCATAAACTGAATCATAGTGGCCATGGCAAAAGACGAAAAATCGAAGACCGGAAATGCCAGCATGAAAAAGAGCACCGCGCCGGCCACAATCAGATCGATGCGGGGGAAATCCGAAAAATCCAGCGCGTTTTTTATTGCTTCCATCCGAACAACCCCCTGGGCCGGAGCACCACAATCAAAAAGTAAGCCACATAAACCCACATGTACTTAAACGATGTCATGGGCACATCCATCATCCATTCCGAGTCGAAGGTGTAGGTGACAAAATCCCAGAATCCGGGAATTTCCGTAATCATGCCCACCACCAGCCCGGCGAAAAACGCTCCCGGGACGCTGCCGAATCCGCCCAGGGCCACAATGGCAAAGGCCAGCATCGTAAACAGCAATCCGATGAACGGGTTTACCGACCAGAAGTTGACGATCAGGGCACCGGCAATCGTCACGGTGGCGCCGCCGATGCCCCAGGCCAGGGCATTCATTTTTTCGGTGGGAATGCCCATGTAACGCGCACCCTGGGCATTCAGGGAGGTGGCGGTCAGGGCTTTGCCCATCTTGGTGCGGTTCATCAACATCCAGACACCCCAAAAGGCCACCACCGACAGGCCGGCAGCCGCCAGTTTGGTGGCGGGAATGATGACGCCCATACCGATGTCAAAGCTTTTGCCGACCAGCAGTCCGTGATGCAGGGCCCGGTCCTCGGCGCCGAAAACCAGCAGGGCCAGATTCCTTAAAAAAAGCATTAAGCCGAATGTTCCCAGCAGTTGGGCAATCATGGGGCCGCGCAGCAGGAATTTGACAAATCCAGTATAGCAGACAATTCCCAGCAAAAAACCCACCACAGCGGCGGCCGGCATCGTCAACAACGGATCCAAACCGGTGGCCTGGGCCGTCAACAGACCGGTGTACATGCCGATCATGAGAAATTCGCCGTGGGCGAAATTGACGATATCCATCACGCCGAAAATGATCGTCAGCCCCAGGGCCACCATGGCCAGCACCATGCCGAACAATAGGCCGGCGACGATTGAACTTAGCAGAATGTCCATGCGAAATGCCTAAAATTAAAAAATGACTAAAATGACTAAAATTCGGGTTTCAGGTGTCAGGTTTCGGGTGTCAGGAATCAACACAAAATAATTACTGACACTTTTCAAGCAAATTCAGGTGGCCGGATGACAGAAAAAATGAACATTAGAACATCGAACATTGAACGTCCAACATCGAATAATGAATTCTGCCTGTCGTGAGCTTTTTGTCGAACGGTCTCTTTTAAAAACACATGAGCAAAGACAATTCACCCTTTGAAATTATTCACATCAGCATTCAGTGTTTTGTCGATCTAAAAAAAAGACAAAGCGCAACGCCATCATTATTGGACGTTCGATCCGCCGAAGGCGGACAAGTGCTTGCTCGCCTCTGGCGAGTTGAGCGTTCGATGTTCGACGTTCATTATTTTTTTCATCGACTTGACCGACTATCTTCTGCTGACACCTGACACCTGAAACCTGAAACCTTTCTCCAGTTGAAAGGTATGATAGTTACCTACGTTGCAATGGCTGATTATCACCGCTGCATAGTGACTACCCGCTCCATCCCTCTAAATTAAGAAGGATGGAGAACGGGATATGATCTTAGGCTGCAGTTAGAACTGCGGGAAGGGGTAGATCATGTCGGCGGAGGCGACGTCAAAGGGATAGACGATTTCCAGACTGATTTTACCGTCGGCCCCTTTCTGGTACTGGCCGATTAGGCCCGAACCCAACACGTTCTGGCCGATTTCGTCGCCTGATGAGGAAAATTCAATGCCGGCCCAGGGCACGACCAGCTCCTCACCCGGAATCTTAAGCTTGTTGGCCGCATGCTGAATGTCAGCCGGTTTGGTGGAGCCGGCGCTCTCGAGCACGTGAACCCAGGTCTGCAAGCCGGTGAAGGCGCGGGCCGAGGCGCCGCCCAGGTCGTTGCCGGTCTTCGCTTTGTACAACTTGTTGACCTGACCGGAAACTTTTTTGAGCTCCGCTACCTTCGGCAGGAACACGGTCCGGGTCATGATGCCGATAATCGAATCCCCCAGGGTATCGCGAAATTCAGGTTTTTCGAACCCGGCATCCTGGCCCCAGATAATTTTGGGTTTGACTTTTTGGGCGCGCAGGGTTTTGACCATCAAAATCGCATCGGATGTATAGGATGCAAACAGCATGGCGCCCGGTCGGGCTGCTTTCAATGAGCGGACTTCGCTGGACAGGTCCGGCGATTCCTTGGCATACAGCAGCGACTTGCGGACTTTATAGCCGTATTGATTGGCCCAGTCCTGGATCATGAGCGACACATTGGAGCCCCATTCAGTTTTTTCACAGGCAGAAGCGATGGTATTAATTTCCTCGGCCGGCACGGCCGCAACACCTTTGACCTTACCTTCCTTCAGGCCCTGGAGCAGGTCGAAGAGATCCTTGGTGAACCATTTGTCATGGGGCGTCGTGCGCCAAAACCATTTAAAACCCCGGGTGGTCAGCGGCGGCGAGGTCGAGGTGCCGTTGATCATCGGGATGCCTTGTTGCTCGGCGACGGCACTGACGGTTTTGGTTACCGAGCTGAAGTAGCAGCCCAGAATGCCATCAACTTTATCATCAAGGATCAGCTTTTTAGCCAGGTCGGCGCCCAGGGTCGGATTGCCTTCGTGGTCCTTGAAGATCAGCTCGATTTTGGCGCCGCCCAGGGCTTTGATACCGGCGTTTTTGGCCATGGTCATATCAATGTCGGGCATGGCGTTATTGGCGATCCGGGCCGCCAGCTCCGCACCGGCCCTCAGTTCACGGCCGGCCGCGGCCGCACCGCCCGTCAAGGGGTAGATGACACCGATTTTAATCGTCTTTTGAGCCGGAACCCCCGCCGGGAACATCATCCCGAAAACCAATATCAGACTCAGCGCGCATAACCCGTATCTTAACGTTCTTTTCATTGTGTATCCTCCTTTCAAATATTATTGGCACCCAACCCGGGCAAGCCGGTCGCCGCGTAGCGGTGATCCCGCTATACCGGGAAACTGAATATTGAATATTGATTATTGATTATTGATTATTTGTTGAATCGCTTCGCTCTATCTTTTTATCTTTAAATCGATAGCAGTTTAGAATATTCAATCTGGCTATAGCATAAATCATTCGCAAACATGATTTCTAGATAAACACTAAAGTAATCCGTGGATGTGAATTTATGATTCGGATTCAGAAACCTTAAATGAATCAGTCCCCCCTGTCAAGTTGTTGGATTAAAATTATTCGGGTACTGGGTATTGGGTATTAGGAATTGGGTATTGGGGATTGGGTATTGGGTATTGGGTACTGGGTATTGGGTATTGGGGATTGGGTATTGGGTATTGGGGATTGGGTATTGGGTATTGGGGATTGGGTATTGGGTATTCGGTATTGGGTATTTGGGATTAAACCTCATTTATTGAAACACATTATGGTTGCACAGAATTTATGCTATGGCCGGATTGAGTATTTTATGGATATTATCGGTTTAATATTAAAAGGCAGAGCGAAGCGATACCACAAATCTTCAATCTTCAATCATCAATAATCAATTCCCCGGTATAGCGGGATCACCGCTACGCGGCGACCGGCTCGTCTGGGTCAGGTACTGGGTATTGGTTGATTGGACTGGTCTGAGTGGACCATTAGTCGGCCAGGGATTTTGGGGGTGATTCAGAAACCTGTTGCTAGTTGCTGAGCTCCAGCGATCTAGTCTGGTAATAACCGTCGATGACCCGCGGGGCATCTAGCTGAAGAATTTTCGCATAGGAACTCAAAAAATGGTTTAAATATACGTCAGCCGGAAGGTTCTCGTACTGATCTTCCTCAATCTTCCTTAATACTGAAACACTGATCCTGGTGACTGCATATATTTCAAAAATTTCGATACCAAAGGCTTTTCTCAGCTTTTTAAGATCATATCCGGAGATCAGATCTTTCCCGAAAATTTCCGTTAGAAGATCTTTGACTTCTTTATGCACCAACTTGTTTTCAATCCTGCGCGCTAAGTCGTCGGCACTCAAAGATTTTTTGTCCTCCTTTAAGGGGATTGGTTTCTTTTGAGTTTGCTTGACGATGATGGAGTCATGCACCTTGCAGCTGTTCGCAAGGTTCCGGTCGTAACCGGCTCTTTCATTTTCATCTGCCAACGTCGTATAAGCTTTTTCAATCTCTTCCAACAGGTTTACCCGCTCTTGGTCTGAGAAAAGTGAGTAAGTTGCCAGTGATCCCTTCTTATAAATTTCCACTGCATGTTTATAGGCTCGCTTAATCTCGATAAAGGAGGCATTCTCGGGGATATTTAAAATCTGATAATAATTTAATTCTGCGAAGCTTTTCATCCTAATTGGTTCAATTCCGAGGCTGGTGCATTGTTTTTGGTTATCATCGCGGCAATTGTTTTCAGATCATTTGAAATTGATGTGTAAGGATATTTGTTGACGTAGAGATTTTTGGAAAAAATGGACTCCGGAACCCTTTCATCATACTTGATACCTCCGAGGTAGTGAAAGCTTGCATGCATGTGCCGGTTACAGGCAGTCTCAATTTTTTGGCCGAGGGTCGGATCAGAATTGTTGCGAACTTGATTGATGATGAGTTTAAAATTAAATTCACTGAGCTTATCTTTCAGAAAATTTTCTTTGTCAGGATCTCGTTTTGAAACAATATCGATGATGGTGCTTGGCTGCAGGGCGATACGATGCGACGGGTCGGTGTTGAAAACGGCATGCTGCACCGCCGCATTGAAATCATTGTATTTGATGATATTTTTAATTTTCCTTGAATAGGTTGCCTGGACAAATCGAAAGGCATTTTCAATCGAGGTGGGTTCGGGGATACAAATAAATATCCCCTCGCTGGCAGTTAAGAAAAAATCCAGGGTGTTGAAATTTGTCCCGGCCCCCAGGTCCAGTATGACATAATCAAACGGTAATTTTCTGATCGCCTTTATAATCTTCTGCTTCTGGAAGTAGGCCAGATTCGGGATTTCCATGGCACAATTCATGGAGCTGATAAAGGCTAGATTCGGAACCATTGTGGGTGTTGCCACCTGTTCAAGATTTTCGACCGATCTGCTCAAGAAGTCGCCGATTCCGCTTGCCGGACTTTCAATCCCCAACAAGGTATGAAGATTCGATGCACCAAGATCCAAATCAACCATCACAACCTGATGGCCAAGTTTTGCAATTGTTGCTCCAAGATTGGCCGAGACAAAACTTTTGCCAATACCGCCCTTACCTCCGCCTATGGGATATATTACCGGCATATATAACTATTGTTGGTTTTCTTTGGGTAAGCTGTTTTTAGAAAAATGTGAGATTTAAATCGTATATTAGAAATTTAGCAGATTATGCCGTTTTTTTCAACTATTAAGGACATGGCTGACGGTTCGGTCCTAACTCTGGAAGACGTTTCAGACCACAAACCATAGGCAACGAGCGATATCCATGCAATTTATTTTATCGCAGAAAACCTGGTCCTCTGAGCCAGTCGTTGATCCCGTGTTCTTTACGGGGGTCAGAGACAATCGGCTGTGCCATGAATCCTGCTGCCGGGGGGAGCGGAATGATGGACTATCGTAGATCTGCCTTCGGAGGACTGGATAATTGGAAGGTTGGGGTTAGTAGACTGTGATCTATTATTAATCGGATGACACGGATCCTTTTATAAAATCAGACCGTCATCCGCTTTTGATTCCCAATATTCCAACATTCCAACATTCCATTATTCCACTCTGAGTCTGAGTCGGATTCACCTTTAAGATAAAGCAAATGCGGAATTTGGGCTCGGATTATTTACTATAGAATTGTCAGGTCCTCATCCCGCAAGTCTGAAACAAACATATGGCCCGGGGCGTGGGTAATGACCCGGGATAGGGGGGCTGAGGTTGCCGCCAGTTGGGAGGTTACCCCACAGGCCCAGAATACGGGTATTTCATCGGGATGAATGGTTACCGGATCCCCGAAATCAGGGCGGTTCAATTCCTGGATGCCGATTTCGGCCGGATCTCCCAGGTGAACCGGGGCGCCATGGGTCAGGTGAAAGCGGGTGGTTACCTGGGTGGCTCTGATCGCCTGGGGCGGGGTCATCGGGCGCATGGTCACCACCAACGGCGCCGAGAAAGGGCCGGCAGGAGTACAATTGCGGTTGGTAATATACATCGAGACGTTTTTATTTTCCTCCATGTTGCGGATGGGCAGGCTGGCGGCCAGCATGGCGTTCTCAAAAGAAAAGCTGCAGCCCAACAAAAAGCTGACCATATCGCCGCTGAAATAGTCACCGACATCTTCGACATCAGTCTTAAATTCACCGTTTTCAAAAATTTTGTAGCGAGGCAGGTCCGTGCGTAAATCCGCGCCGGGCGCTATGATCGGCTCATACTGTCCCGGTTCCAATACATCCAATATCGGGCAGGGCTTAGGGTTGCGCACGCAAAAGAGCAAAAAATTAAAGGCCTCATCCGCCGGCAGCATCACCAGGTTGGCCTGCAGATAGCCCGAGGCGGCGCCGGAAGTGGGCGTTGTCCATTGGCGCGATCTAATTTGTTGACGTAAATCTTTGGCTGATATATCGGGTTTCATATTGGTGTCGTCCTCCGTAATACATTCAAACAAATACGATATCTTCCGGATACCGTCCCAGCTGCTCCAATCCCTCCTCGGTGACAATGTGGCTGTTCTCGATGCCTACGACACCCTGGCCCGGGAATATTAATTTGGGTTCCAGGGCGATTGTCATCCCGGCCTGCAGCTCGAATTTCTGACCGGCTGCCAGAAAGGGAAATTCATCCACCTCCAGCCCGATACCGTGGCCGACAAAGCGCACGCGCTCGCCGCCGGCGCCCATGAAATGGTCTTCATATCCCATTTGCCGAGTTTTTGCCAGGGCCTGATCGTAGATTTCGCCGGATGATATTCCCGGCCGGGCAATTTGCTTAATCATCTGCTGCAGTTCGAGCATGGCGGCATGGGCCTCAACCAGCTCCGGCGGCAGATCACCGAGTGAATAAATCCGGGTATGATCGGATAGATACCCGTTGTATGCGAAAATATAATCGACCATGACCGGTTCGTGACGCTGAATGGTTTTAAAGCTTGGGCCCTGGGCGATGGCCGGGCTGGCGCCGGTGCCCCCGGTTGGAGAGGACATGTAGCTGGGGACGGCTGCCGCGGGGCCGGAAAGCAAATGGCCGTAAAACATCTCGCTGCCCCACAAGCGCATCCTGCACACCCCCTGGTGCCCCAATCGGCGGGCTTCGGCTTCGACCAGACCGGCCAATTCGAGTTCAGTGATTCCGGCGCGCAAGATGTTCGGCACCCATTCTGCGACCTGATCCGCCAGCTCGGCCGCCCGCCGCATAATCCCGAGCTCGTATGGTGATTTGACGGCGCGCTGAAAACGTATGGCAAGAGATATATCTTTGATATCGGTGTCCTGGAAAAGCTTGCGATATGTGAAATACAATTGGGTCGGCAGGACGTCCAGCTCCATTCCCAGGGTAGCCGGCAGATCATATCCTTTGCTTTCGATGATTTCCGGGATGCGTTTGGGACTTTCCAGATGAACGATCGTATCCAAGAAGGATTCGGCCCTGGCTCGTTCGGTGTTTTTGTTCACCATCAGGATGGGCTCGCCGTCCACCGGTACATAGAGCGCGCCCTGCTGACAGGTGCCGGAAAAATAGTACAGGTCGACGCGCTGCAAAATAAGTGCTGCCCCGAGCTCATGTCGTCGCAGGCGGCTTTGCAGGTTGTCGATGCGCTGGTCAAGCTCTGCTTTGGGTGTGTTTAAATCGGAGTTGTACACGGGCTAATAATTCCTTTCGTTTCTGGATACTGGATGCGCGATGCTGGATGCTGGATGCTGGATGCTGGAAAGAATTGGTGTAAGGTATAAGGTATAAGGTGTAAGGCATTCGGCATTCGGCATTCGGCATTCGGTGCAAGGTGATGGAATTCTGTCATCTGATTTCTGTTCTCTGACATCTGGATACCTGATACCTGATGCCGGATACCGCATGCCAGCTGGCGAAGAATCAAGGATTTCTTAAATATATCTAAAAGTTATCAGCATTCCGCTTTATAGCCTCTAATAACGAATAACAAATAACAAATAACCAATAACTAATCCTTTCCTCTATCCTCTGTCCTCTGACCTCCGCCTTTTCGCCATAGGCCATGTGCTTCGCCCATTTCCGACTTTGTCTCGCCTGAGCTCGTCGACGGCCGCATTCCGACTTCCGAATTCAAAACTCTGACCTCTGACTTCAAAATCCGCAATCCGCAATCCGCAATCCGCAATCGAAACCCTCTGTCATCTGCGTGCCGCGGCGTAGCTCGCAGAGCGAAGACGGGTCATCTGTCCTCTGTCCTCTGTCCTCCGTCCTCTGTCCTCTGACCTCTATTTTCTGACCTCTGCGCTTTTCCAGCATCTGACATAGTGATTTTCTGCGACTTTTATAAACGTTAGTCCCTCATGATCACAGCGGGGTTCTTTCCAGGAACATTTTTGACCGAAACTGCAGCCGGCCGGTTGATTCAATGTTTCCGGCTGGTTTCCGTCGATGGCTGCCGGTACGCGTGATTGCTCGATCCCGGAATCCGGTGCCGCTGACAAGAGCAAGTTCGTGTAGGGATGGATCGGATTGTCGAAAAGTTCATCTGTCGGTGCATATTCCACAATCTGTCCTTTATACATGACGGCGACTTCGCTGCACAGATACCCCACTACATTCAGATCGTGGGAGATAAACAGATAGCTCAAACCCAGCTGATCCTGCAAGTCTTTTAACAGATTTATTATCTGGGCCTGGATGGACACATCCAGTGCTGATACCGGCTCATCGCAAATTATCAAGGCGGGATCGACGCTCAGGGCCCGGGCGATTCCGATGCGCTGGCGCTGACCGCCGCTGAATTCATGGGGATAGCGGTCCATCGTGGCCGGCGACAGCCCGACCATCTGCAACAGGTTTTCCAGTCGTTTTTTTTGTGCTGGCGTGTCAAGAATCCCGGAAACCCGCAGTCCCTCTGCGATTGATTGGCCAATGGTCATTCTCGGGTTCAGCGATCCGTAAGGATCCTGGAAGACAATTTGTATTTCCCGGCGCAAGGATTTCATTTCCTTTTCGGACAAGCGGGCAATATCCTGCCGATTGAATAAGATCCGACCGGCATCCGCATGCAATAATTTTAGAATCAACCGGGCCACCGTGGTTTTGCCGCAGCCGCTTTCACCCACGAGGCCGAGCGTTTGGCCTTTTGCGATTTGAAACGATACATCATTGACCGCCTTGACATGGCCGGTAATCCGCTGAAAAAAACCCCGGCGGATGGGGAAATACTTTTTCAGTCCCTCGACCGTGAGAATAACGTTGTTTTTAGTCGGGTCTGACTTCAACACTTTAGTTACCTGATTTAAAGTTTGAACTTGGTCTACGGTTAATGCTGAAAGAGCGCTGCGCTTGATGAGTGCTGCGCTTGATGAGCGCTTTGCTGGATGAGCGCTTTGCTGGATGAGCGCTTTGCTGAATGAGCGCTTCGCTTGAGGAGCGCTTCGCTTGATGCAAAGGCAACCTCCTAACAATCAGGTTAGGCAGTTCAGTATTTAACGATCCGGGTTGAAAGACCCCAGACAGCAGGTATCAAGGGAATCGTGCCTTCACCTAATCATAATTGTTGCCCAATAACGAATAACCAATAACTAATAACCTTTTTCTTTTCCATATACCACCGGGCAGCGCGCCAGATGTTCTTGACCATAGTCGCACATCTGCGGGAATTGGCCGCGACATTGGGCGACAGCCTGGGGACAGCGGGGATGAAACGGGCATCCGGCCGGTTTGTAGGCCGGATTCGGGACGCTGCCGGCGATGCTGTGAAGCCTTTTTCCCCGTTTGGAGCGATGCGGAATCGACGCCAGCAAAGCCTGGGTGTAGGGATGGCGCGGGAAATCGAATATGTCTGCTTTGACTCCCTGCTCGACGATTGTGCCGGCATACATGACGTAAACCCGGTCGGCAACCTTGGTGACAACCCCAAGATCGTGCGTAATATACAGCACGGACATCGAAAGTGTTTTTTGAAGTGCGGCGAAGAGATTCAAAATCTGGGACTGAACGGTCACATCCAGCGCCGTGGTCGGTTCATCGGCGATTACCAGGGCCGGGCTGCAGGCCAGCGCCATGGCGATCATGACCCGCTGGCGCTGCCCGCCGCTGAGCTGGTGGGGATAGTCCCTGATACGATCCTCGGGCGCAGGGATGCCGACCTTTCTCAACAACTCCACGCAGCGTTCCTGCGATTCATCACTTGCGGTATTTTCATGGGTTCGGATGGCTTCTTCGATCTGAGCCCCCACGGTAAAAACCGGGTTTAAAGAACTTAATGGTTCCTGAAATACCATGGATATTTGATTGCCCCGGATTCTCTGCAATTGTGCTTCGTTTAATTCCAGTAAATTTTGGCTGTTGAAAATTATTCGGCCCCCGGCGATTTCTCCCGGTGGCTTTGGAATCAAACCCAGCACGCTTAGCGCCGAAACGGTTTTCCCGCAGCCGGACTCTCCCACCAGGCAGACAGTCTCTTCACGCCGGACCTCAAACGTGACCCCATCCACCGCCCGCGCCAATTCATCATCGGAGCGGAAGTAGACTTTTAGGTCCTCAATTGAAAGTAGAATATCTTTTACATTCATGGTGTATACATAAATTTTAGATTTTGGATTTCGGATTTACTGTATCTCTCCAGGCTTGGGGCTTCGTTCTTCGAGCTACGATCCCACAGGTCGCCTGTGGCTACGACCCGACAGGTCGCTCTATCTATTAATAAAAAGACAGAATTCCTTAAATCCGCAATCCGCAATCCCCAATCCGCAATTCTAGTGCCTTTCCCTCAGCCTGGGATTTAATACATCCCGCAGACCTTCGCCAAACAAATTAAAGGCCAATACGACTACCAGGATGGCAATACCCGGCGTGAACGTCAGCCAAGGGGCATCAAATATGAAGCGCCGGCCGTCGGAAAGGATGTTGCCCCAGGTGGCGTGCGGGGGCGGCACGCCGAAACCGAGAAAGCTCAATCCGGCTTCGGTTAATATGGCGTAGGCGATTCCGATGGTGGCCGAAACCAATACCGGGCCCATCGCATTGGGCATCATGTGGCGGAATATGATGCGAAAGTTGCTGACACCCAGCGCTCTGGCGGCCGCCACGAAATCCTGCTCCCGCAAAGAGAGAAATTCAGCCCGCACCAGGCGGGCGGAGACCATCCAACTCGTTAACCCGATGACAATCATAATGTTGTAAATACTGGCCGGCAATATGGCGATCACAGTCAGGATCAGAAAGAAGCTCGGGAAACACAGCATGATATCCACAAAGCGCATGATCAGGGTATCGACGGACAGGGTTTTCTTCTGCAGCGGCCCGGCCCTGTCAGGGCCCGGCGTCGTATGCCGTTTATTTCTAATTGCCGCCAAAAAGATCAACCAGAGCAAGGCCGTCATAGAAATGATGGTGCCCCACAGATAAATTTTGGCCGTCAGCAGCCCGATTCCGGTGATCAGCAAGCCGGTCGTTATCAAATGCTTGATGCGAAGTTTTACCTCACCATAATAGCCGGCCACTCCGCCCATAAAAATGCCGATCAAAACCGATATTCCGACGGCGACAAAACCGACCGTCAAGGACACCCAAGCACCTTGCAGCATGCGGGCGAACACATCCCGGCCCAGATCGTCGGTTCCCAGCAGGTAAAGGCCCAGAATTGGAATTTCCGCCGGCTTTAAGGTTTCCAAATCCGGCCTGGCCAATGGCGGGCGTAATTTCTCCTGCAGACGCACCCTGGAGGGATCCATTATCGGGTCGGTACCGGCGGTTAGGACCAGACCTCCGAGAGCCACGCAGAAGAAAACGATAAAAGTGGCCAACCCCCAGACGGCCAGCCGGTTTTTCCTGAGCAAAGACCAGAACTCCTGCCGGCGGGATCGCTGCGGCGCCAACGGTTCGTCCAATAATATTTTGTCGTCCATGGAGGGTTCCATCCCTGTTTTCATAGCCGTATCCTCGGATCAACTACCATATAGAGCAAATCTGAAATAAAGGTGCCGATCAATACCAGAACGGCCGATACAAAATTCACCGTTAAAATGATGGGATAATCCCGTGCCAAAATAGCCTCAAAGGCCATCCGCCCGATGCCGGGCCAGGAAAAGATGGATTCGATAATCACCGACCCGCTGATTAGTCCGGGCAATATCAGGCCGAACATGGTGACGAAGGGCAGCAGCGCATTGCGCAGGGCGTGTTTATAATGGACCTCTTCCGGCGGCAGCCCCTTGGCCCTGGCCGTTCTGACATAGTCCTGTCCCTCGACTTCCAGCATCTGGCTGCGGACATATCTGGAAAGCATGGCAATGCCGGCGGTCGCCCCCAACACTGACGGCAGCAGCAGATGCCAGATGCGATCCATCATGACATGCAAGATGGAGACATCTTTGATCCCAAATGTTTCCATGCCGATGACGGGCACATGCAAGCGCGTTACCACAATAATGATCAAGATGTACGCGAAAAAGAAACCGGGGATCGAAATCAAAAGATAGGAAAAAAAGGTCGCACTGCGATCGTAAATGCCCCCTCTATAAATTGCCGAACGAATTCCCAGTGGGAACGAAATAGTCCAGGTCAAAATCGTACCCAGGACAAAAAGGGGCAAACTGTTCAGAAAGCGTTCCCATATTTTTGCCAGAACGGGCTGATTGTCTTTCCAGGACACGGTGCGGCCGCTGAAAAGGTCGCGATAAAAGTAGGCATATTGCCGGTACAATGGTTCATCCAGATGGAACTCCTTGCGATATCTTTCGACCATTTCAGGCGTGAACTTGGGGTTTAACGGGTCCACCTGGCTGGGTTGGCCCGGAGCCAGGTGAATTATCAGAAACGACACCACGGATACAAAAAAAAGGGTGACAATTTTTTGAACGGCACTGCGGCCGATGAATGCGAGCATGGTGTTTGCCTTTGTTGCTGGTTGCTGGTTACTGGTTACTGGATACTGGATGCTCGATACTTGATACTGGATGCTTGATGCTCGATGCTCGATGCTCGATGCTCGATGCTCGATTCTGGATGCTCGATACTTGAAACTCGATCCTGGATGCTCGATAACAGATGTCAGAGTACAGATGTCAGAGTACAGATGTCAGAGGACAGAAGTCAGAAGACAGATGTCAGACAACAGAGGTCAGATTTCAGATGACAGTAAACAGAAGACAGATCTTCTGCCTTTTAATTCTTAGATTCTATTCTCTGCGATTTCAATTCCTTGGACTTCCCTCTTTTTATCCTCTTAGCTGCACCTTGATCCCTGAACTGCATATCGTATTCCTTTCACTCGTCGCCCCCTTGCCGTTAACCGAATGTCGAAAGCCGAACACCGAACACCGTGAGCCTTGAGCCTTACACCTTATACCTTATACCGTAAACCTTACACCTTATACCGAACGCCGAATACCTAACGCCGTCTATGGACTCAGCCGTGGCGCCTGCGGTAGCTTGATCCATTTGTTAAAATCAAAATCGAGCAGCCCCGTTTGAGTCGGGGTAATTTTACGGTAGACGGCTTCATAGTCTACATCGTATTCTTTGATGGCAATCCGATTATCCAAGACCGCCGTCCACCGGCGAACAAAGAGAAAGGTGTAGGGCAGTTCGGTGGCAATGATTTCATGCAGCCTGTGACAGTAATCGACTTTTTGGTCGTGGTTGTACTCCTGCCTGATTTTTATGATCAGCGCGTCGGCCTCCCGGTCTTTAAATCCGACGAAATTGAGCTGGTGGCGATTGGTCTGACTTGAATGCCATATCTGAAATAGATCCGGCTCGACGCTCATCACCCAACCCAGGATCAGGGCATCGAAATCCGACTTGTTGACGCGCTCCTCGATAAACACCGACCATTCCACGAGATCGGTGCGAACATCGATGCCCAGCTGACGCCAGGCATTCTGAGCAATGGCGAGAACCGATTTCCGGCGATCGTTGCCGCTGTTGGTAATCAGGGTGAATTGAAGCCGCTGCCCGTCTTTTTCCAGCCAACCGTCGGCATTGGGGCGCCAGCCGGCCTGCTGCAGCAGCTCCAGGGCACCCTCGGGATCATAAGGTAGCGGCTCGATTCGGTGATTGTAAAAGTCCGTCTGCTTGACAAAAGGTCCGGTGATGCGTTCGCCTTGATCGTTCAGCACGTATTTAATAATTTTATCCACGTCGAGGGCCATGCTGAGGGCGCGGCGCACCCGGGGATCGTTGAACGGTTCACGACGGAAATTATAGCCGATGTAGGAATAGCCGAAAGCCGTATCGGATATCGTCTGATACCGCGGGTCCTTGCCAAAGCGTTCGATCTGATGCGGCGGTATGCCACCGGGCGGGTATCCGCCGCCGTAAGCATCGAGGGTGCCGGCGTAAAACTCCATTTCCTGGGTCAAAAAATCCGGTATGATGCGAAAGACATACTGCTTGTAGTTCGGGGGGCCCTCCCAGTACTTTTCGAAACGATCGAGAATGATATACTGGTCCGATTTCCATTGACGAAATTCAAAGGGGCCGCAGCCAATCGGATGACGGTTGAAAGTGCTCTGCCGAACGGTAAATTTGGCCGGGTCCTTGCCCAAACGCTGCGCTTCTTCTTTCAGAGCCTGGTCATTCAGAATGTGAGACGGCAAAACTCCCATCTCCCAGGTGGCGATCGCCGGTGAATATAGCCTTTTATAGGTGATGCGAACCGTCAGGGGATCAATGACCTGCACGGATTTTACCGGCTCATAGTCAGCAATGCGCGGCGATAAGTTGGCGGGATTCATAATCGACTCATAGGTGAACTTGACATCCTCGGCATCGAAGATATGGCCGTCGTGAAACTGCACCCCCGGCCGCAAGGAAAATTCGATGACCGGATTGTGTTCCACGGCGGGAAGGATGGTAGCGGCCAACGCAGCAATTTGGTCTTCACCTATGGTGGTTGTCGGTGTCAGGTAATTTCGTGCCTGAAACCCGGTAAAGTAATCGTGGCCCAGGATGCGCGCCAGGTTGTCAAAAAGGTCTGGGTCGACCTGCTTGAGTATTAGTTTGATGCGAGCCGGTGCCGCGACATCGAAGCTATATTTTCGCTTTTGAGTGTTATCGGCGGGATTTTGCAGGTCCCTGACCGCTTGCCAGCTGCGGGGTGGCTCAACGGAAATTTCACTGATGTTGGCCAGCGTGTTGCGCAGCGGTGGGGGCAGCAGGGCGCTCTCCTTTTGAGCGGATTGAAGGATCTCGACGATTTTTTCAGGGAATGCCGAATTCAGATGTGGCAAATCCGCTGCTTCGTTGACATAGAAATAGGCCTCCTCGTAAACTTTCCAACCGGTTGCCAGGCGACCCCGATAGTGCAGGTTCTCATCATAGTCGATCAGACCTTCAAATACCTTTCTTTCAATCTCAGCGCTGGATGCATCTGCTGATAGGATCGGATTTAAAAGGGTTGCATCACCGATCGAGGCCGTGAAGTATTCACTGAAGCGTTCGGGATTGCCCCGGGTCTGCTGTTCGTAAGTGGGCACCCAAAAGTAGGATTGGAGCAGCAGAATGATCAGGAATACGGGGGTAAAGATCAGAATACGGCGGGTGATCATATTGTTAGCACAGTTTAGAGGTTTCAGGTTTCAGCGCTGCAGCCAGCCAAAGAAAGAGTCGGTCAAAAAAAAGGTTGAAAAAGCGAATATCGAATATCGAATAATGAATGTCGAATGTCGAAGGAATGTATTCTGTCTATTTAATAAAAGACTGAGCGAAGCGATTCCACCCTTCGACATTCGATATTCTGCGGTTCGCTTTAAATGAAGTTTCACACGAGCAGCGGCCTCCGGCTAAAGGACAGCCGGTCTGATCGGAAAAGAAACGGCGCAAAATCAAGGCAGTTTCGATTTACTCATTTGCCGTTTCGTCCTCGTCCTCGTGCTCGTCCTCGTCCTCGAAGCTTTTGAGCCGCTTTCAAACCCGAGGACGAGCACGAGGACGAGGACGATTTAAAATCCGTTTCTTGGGGTTAATGAAGATGTTTCATAAGAGGTGTCAGAAAACCTATATGTTAAAGCCTGACACCCACGAACTATCTTAATCGTTGACCTTTAACTTTAAAAACTTTGCGGCCAGGAGTCAAGAAATCTTAACCGTAAGACTTTTAGATACCATGAAAAAAACAGAATGGAGGCCTTTCCCTTGGAAGAGCGAGAAGGATATGGTCAGTGTCTACCCCGCGCTCAACGGTTCTTCTCATGGGCGCTTTTTTTGAATCCTCCGGGGTCGCCGGTCGGAATCGCCGCCATCAACTTCTTTGTATAAGGATGCTCGGGGTTTCGGTAGAGTTCTTCAGGCGTTTTCAGCTCGACGATGTGACCGCCTCGATTCTCTTTTAGCAACCGCTTCCGCTCCTCTCCTTCGAATAAATCGGCCATAATGGCGTTGCCGCACATGACGGCCACCTGGTCGGAGACATATTTCACGACCGACAAATCGTGGGTGATGAAAATGTAGGTCAAACCAAAATCATCCTGCAGGTCGAGCAGCAGGTTAATCACGCCGGCTTGGATGGAGACGTCCAGAGCGCTTACCGACTCGTCGCAGACGATGAAGTCGGGCTCCACCGCCAGGGTGCGGGCCACGCCGATGCGTTGGCGCTGGCCGCCGGAAAATTCGTGAGGATAGCGGTTCAGGTGAGCCGTTGACAACCCGACCCGTTCCATCAGCCATGCGGCCTTGTCACGCCGGCCATTGGCATCCGTGTAAAGGCCGTGGACCGCCATGGGCTCCGTGATTGCTTCCTCCACCGACATCCTGGGATTCAACGATGAGTAAGGATCCTGGAAGATGATCTGCATGCGTCGACGCATGACGCGAAGTTCTTCACCCGAAAGCGTCGCCAAATCAAGGCCGTCGTAGCGAATACTTCCTTCCCTGGGCGTTTCCAGGTGCAGCACGGAGCGGCCCAAGGTGGTCTTGCCGCATCCCGATTCTCCCACCAGCCCCAGAGTTTTGCCGCGCGGCACCACCAAATCCACGCCGTCAACTGCCTTGACCCAATCCACCGTGCGTTGAAAAACGCCTTGTTTTATGGGGAACCAGGTGCGGAGCCCTTTTATTTCCAAGAGTGGCTCTCCGAAGCCGGCCATGTCTTCCCGACGTTTTTTTGCACGGCCGGGGTAGTCAATGTCCAGGTCGGGATCCGTTGGGTTTAACGTGATGCCTTGCGATTCGGCCCGCAGGAAATCTTCAATGGTCGGAAGTCTCTCGGATCTGGTCTTCAGAGTCGGCCTGCAGGCGATCAGCCCCTTGGTGTACGGATGTTTCGGGTTGTTGAAGACGTCCGCCACGCGGCCGAACTCAACAATGTGCCCGCCGCGAGCGTAAACGGGATCGTCGTCCTTGCCCGTTCCGATGCCAAAATGGCGCAGCGTCTCACCGGGGCACATCACTGCGACCTGGTCGGTTATCTCCGCCACCACGGCCAAATCGTGGGTGATGAACAGGACGGCCATGTTGCGTTCTTTTTGCAGATCCTTTATCAGCTCAAGAATTTGTTTTTGGATGGTGACGTCCAACGCGGTTGTCGGCTCGTCGCATATCAAGAGCTTGGGGTCGCAGGCAAGCGCCATGGCGATCATCACACGCTGCTTCATCCCGCCGGAAAGCTCATGAGGATACTGGTTCATACGCCGTTCCGGCATGGGGATACCGACTTCTTCCAAAAGCTCGGTCGCGTGTTTCCAGGCTTCCTCCCAACTCCCGCCTTTGTGATAAACAATTGATTCAGCGACCTGCTTCCCGCATTTGAATACGGGATTAAGGCTTGTCATGGGCTCCTGGAAGATCATCGCGATGTCGCCGCCCCGGTAATAGGGCATCTCCTCGATGGGAAGTCTGGCAAGGTCGACCCGGCCTTTTTTTCCGGCCCATTCTACAGCGCCTTCTTTAATGTCGGCCACGCTTTCCGGCAGCAGCCTCAGAATCGAGTATGCCGTCACTGACTTGCCCGAGCCCGACTCGCCGACGATGCCCAGGGTCTTTCCCCGCTCCACCGCCAAGCTTACGCCATCAACAGCCCGCACGGTTCCATCCTCGGTATGGAAATAGGTTTTAAGCCCATCTATTTTCAATAAAGGATTGCTCATCGTCTACGCCTTACCTGAAGTGATGAAGAACATTCACAACCTGGCTTTAATTTTCATCCGGTTGCCAATCCGTTAAACCACCTTTTAGAAGCAATTTTGGATTTTGGATTTTGGATTGCGGATTTATGGTATCGCTGCGCTCTATCTGTTTCTATAAAAATGATAGAATTCCTTAAATCCAAAATCTAAAATCCCAAATCCGAAATCTATAAGGAATAAAAGTGGGATCGATTGTCAAAAGAAACACTGCAATACCATGCATGATTTCCGCCTACCCGCGCCTACCTCAGCCGCTCGTACTTTTTGGGGTCGAAGGCCTCGCGTACGGCCTCGCCCACCATGACCACACAAAAAAGCGTTCCGGCAAATGCCAGAACCGGGATGTACACCAGGTGTGGGTAATTCACGATGTTTTCCGAACCCTGCCTAAGGAGGGCCCCCCACGACGGTGTACCGGGCGGCAGCCCGTAGCCCAGAAAATCCAGAGAAACCAGCGCGCTCATATAGCCAACCACTGCAAAAGGTAAGAACGTCACGATCGGTACGAGGGAGTTGGGTAAAATATGACGGACCATAATTTTGAGGTTTTTCACACCAAGGGCGCGGGCAGCCTGCACATAGTCCCGGGAGCGCTCTCGATAGAATTCGCCGCGCACGGTGTAGGTTATGCCGGTCCATCCGCCTATTGCCACCAGCATGAAGGCGAGGATCGCAAATTTGAAACCCGACGACACCGGGCCGATGACGCTGGAGATGATAATCATGGTGAAAAGAAACGGGATGGAGGACCAGATCTCAATCAGGCGTTGGGCGAGGATGTCGAACCATCCGCCATAATACCCCATGGCGCCGCCCACCAGCACCCCGACGGCAAAGCCCGTGAAAGCAACGAACAGGGCAAAAGCGAAACAAATGCGAAATCCATAGAGCAACTGGGATACGATGTCACGGCCCTGCTCGTCGGTGCCCAAAATCGGAAATCCTTTCTGAAAGGGCTTGTGCGGCGGTGCACCGGGGAGTCCCAGAAGCTGTTCCCGGGGCGAATAAGGGAAAGGCGGCATCAGAATGGCAGCCTTGCCGTTTTCGAGCTCTTTTCGAAGGACTCTGAGCCGCTCAGCTTTTTTTCGAATACCCTCGTACTCCAGCAGTTTCGACTCCGGGAGCGGCTGGGAAAAGTCGTAAGGCAGCCCTCTATTTCTGGCCTGCTCTTGGAGCACCTTGCGAAAGCGAGCCTCATCCTTGGCGATGCCTTCCTCCATGGCGATGATTCTTGCGTCGAGGACGGTGGGGTCACTGACCCACTCGGCGTACTCCCGACAGTCGAGGTCCCCGGCATCATCCAAACCGTAGTCATCCGCTGCGACCCGGTCTTTGAATTTTGCGAAAGGAATCAGAAAATTGCCCCAGTTGGCGATCGCCGCAAATTGAACCTTATCACCGTATTTAATATAAATGGGCTTGTTGTTTACAAAGAGCTCCAGCCCCAGGCTCATGACCGAGGCCAAGGTCACCAGCACGAAGCATGCATAGCCGCGTTTGATTTGCCTGAACCGTCGGATGCGCTTTTCGGTGAGTGGCGTCGGCTTCATGGCGAACCCGAGAACGTGGCCCAATACCGTGATGATTTTTGGGATCATCTTGAAGGCGACCAGGTAGCTGACGGCGCCCACCAGGGTCAGCATCAATATTTTTGTGACTAAGGTCATGTCGGCGCTCCAAATCGTATGCGGGGGTCGATCATCGCCCAAATGATGTCGGACAAAATGTTGCCGAACAACCTGATCATAACGCCTATGACCAGAGTCGCCAAAATAATCGGATAATCGCGCTGTACCACAGCTTCGTAGCCCATAAGACCCATCCCGGGAATGTTGCAGACTTTCTCTATTAGGAATGATCCGGCGAACAAAATGCCCACCGCGTGGCCGATTCCCGCGGTTATGGGGATTAGCGAGTTGCGGAGTGCGTGGACGAATATGACGCGCTTTTCCGGCAGCCCCTTGGCGAACGCGGTTCGCACGTAATCGGCACCCAGGTTTTCGAGAAGGCTGTTTTTCATCAGGATGGTCATTGTGGCGAAGGAGCCGATCATGTAGCCGATAATCGGTATCAGCATATGGCGGATGCGGCCGAGAAATGCTTCTAGATAGTTCATCTGCTCGATGTTGTCGGGCTTGTATCCCCCAAGCGGCAGCCAGTCGACGTTTACCGCCACGCCGACGAGCAAGAGCATGCAAACGACGAAGCCGGGCATGGCGTAGCCCAGAAAGACCACAACAGACGAAGCGCTGTCGAAAAGGCTGTTGTGTTTGATGGCTTTATAGACTCCCAGCGGCACGCAAACGAGCCAAGTGAGCAGATAACCGATGAGTCCGAATTGAATCGAGATTTCCATCTTCGAGCCGATGAGTCCCAGAACCGGCTCATTGTGGGTGTAGGATTGGCCGAAGTCCAGCTGAACAATGCCGCTTAAGCGTTTCTCAACCTTGTAGATGAGTCCGACCTCGTTGATTTCAAATCCATGTTCGGCTGCAATCTGCTCCCGTTTCTCGCCCGCCACCCGGATTGCGGCGATCAAACTCAGTGCCTCGGCGGCGTATTCCTTGTCTGCCGCCAACTCGGCTTCGGTCAGCACGGCGCAGTATTTGCCATTGGCGTAGGTATGGCCGTTGGTCTCCAAAAAGGCCAGGAGCTCGTCGAGTTTGCCGTAGCCGGCGCCCCGCAGCGCTTCGGCCCGGTGGTAAAAGCTCTTTTCATCGGTCTTTAACTTTTCCACCTCTTCATCTGCAAGTGTCCGATAAAGTCTGCCCCGAAAGACTACGTGCTTTTTGGGTGCAATAATTTTGTCAAGCTCCGCTTCCCGCTCCCTCTGCTTTGCAAACAAGTCTTTCAGCGGTTTGAATGCTTCCCCATGTTTTTCCATGGTGGACGCGGGAACCCGCGTCTTGAAAGACCGTTGCCAAAGGCCCAGCCACTGCAAATATCCCACGAGGATAGGGCGGTCCAAGGCATAATACTCCTCCAACTCCTCCAGACCCTTGGCATCGAGCTGAAGATCACCTTCTGAGACCACGCCGCCGGACGCGCCCCCGCCGCCTTCGCCGCGCATGGCGGCCATCTTCATGGCGGTTTCCGCCTGCTCGATGGGGCCCCCGGGGACAATGCGCAGAATCGCATAAACCATAAAGGTTATCGCAAGAAACGTAATTGGAACCAGCATCAGGCGCCGGAGAAAATATGCGCTCATACCGCTCATTGATTTACCTCATTCATGGGCAGGTCGTGCTCGTTCCACCAGGTCCGTTCCGGGGCGTCGTATTGGTTGAGCGGCTCGCCGGGGTAATTCGGTGCATTCGTGGCTTTGTTCGCCTGGGTCCGCCGATCGCGTGACTCATCGTACCACCAATAGGCGATAACGTTGTTCGTGTTGCGGGCAAAGCGGCTGGCGTACTCCGGTGGGTGACCGAACTTATCCCAATAGACGATCCTGAAATACGGCGCGGACCACCCCAAGGCGTATGGGTGGGTTTCAAAAAGAATCTCATCCAGGCGCTGCAGCATCTCAATCCGCTTCTTACCGTCGAATTCGGTTTGGTAGTCTTCCATAATCCTGTCGGCTTCCTCGTTTTTGAAACCGTTGAGATTGTTCGTCTGGGGCTGGTCTGCGAACTTCGAGTGCCAATTTTGAATCGGCTCGGGAAAGAGCGAGGCGGTCCATCCCCAGTATGTAATTTTGTACTTGTACTCCCAAACTTTTTTCAACAGAGACGGGAAGTCTGTGAGACTCAGCTTCATTTTGATCCCGACCTGCTGCCAAAGGTCATCCGTTACAACGGCGTGAATGCGTTGAAAACTGGGTGTTGCGAACTCCAGGGGGATGGTCGGAAAACGCTCGCCCGTGGCTTTGGTGAGATAGCCCTCGTTATCGCGCTCGGTCCAGCCGTCAAGAGCCAAAAGGCGGCGGGCTTCGGCAGGATCGTAGCGTACGCGCTCCGCGTTGGGTCGGGCCCATGGCTGGCCGGGGTAGTAGCTGTCTGTGTATTCGTATTGATAAAAGAAGAACTTTTCGAATAGCTTTTCCCGGTTGAACAGATGGGCAAAAGCCTTCCGGGCATTCAGACTGTTGAAGGGCGTTTCGCGCATGTTAAAGCAGTACCCCCCGAACCCGTTGGGAGTCTGATTGTAAATCTTGCGTTTTTGAATCCAGCCCATCCGGATCGCATTTTCCTTGTCCAACTCATCAACCCACCGTTGCGCACGAGAAACCCAATAAATGTCCAACTCGCCGGCCAAAAATTTTTGATACGTCAGTTCAGCGTCGCGGATGACCTCCCAGCGAATCGCGCCAAAATTAAAAGTACCCTGGAAGCTTGGATTGTCCTCGTCCCAGTAATCTTTCCTCCGTCTAACCATGATCGACCGGCCCTTTTTGATGTCTTCGCTTTTGAGTTCGTACGGGCCGGTGCCGGGCGGAAGCTTCCAATTCCATTCGTTCACGTAGGTCTCTCCGTCCATGCGGATGTAGGCGGCGGGATATATGTTGGTCCCCGAAATCGTGAGCAGGCTCTGCCAGCGGGACTCCTTGGAGCGAACCTCGACCGTCAGGCGATCGAGGACTTTTACGTGATCGATGAGTGCATCGTAGTACTGGGAAACCGAAGGATCTTTGCGGTCGGGGTTCCTGAAATGCTCGAAGGTGGCGGCAACGTCATCCGCCGTCACCGGCCTGCCATCGGCCCAGCGCGCCTTGGGGTCGATGCGAAAACGAAATGTCTGGCGATCGTCATCCACCTGCCAGTGAGTTGCGAGCCCCGGAACATAATCCCCAATTGTGCTGTCGTACCCCATGAGGGATTCGTAAATGAGCCCATGGATGGTGGAAAGCGTAGCGAGCCTTGAATTGGGACCTTCGGTCCTGATGGTTGGCGGATAGCTGGAAATAGAAAGCCTGAGCAGCCCGCCTTTGGGTGCATCCGGCACGGCCACCGAGGGACCGGGTTCATTGGTCAGCCACTCAGCGGGATCGAAGGGAATGTCGGGCGGAAATGTGGGATGGTAATCCTTGCCCCATTCGGGCGGCGGATCGAGAACAACGTCGCCAAGGGATCTGAGGTTTTCATCAAAAGCCTCCCGGGAGGCTTCGAGCCCCAGGATTTTCCAGGCCGCTTGTTTATCGTAATCGGGCATGGGTAGTTGGGAGTCACAGGCCCACAAAGCGAGCAACACGGCGATTAGAATGTACACTGGGAATTTCATGCCGGAACGGCGCATGGATTGTGCCCTTGATCCTGAGAGAAGAAATTGACTAGAATAGATGTTAATGATTGTAAATTTTATTTCAACCCGAAGTTATTAAATTTTTCCATCCGGAATTGCAAAAATCAATGGTTAAAGAATATCATTATTGCCAGTTGAAGCGCAACCATTAAATATTCACCCATTTCTCATATATATTTTTCCACCGGCAGTCAGGTGGAAACTACCATAAACGCATTAAATATGCTAAAATTAAGAAGACTGGTTTCAGAAAACGATGGACGCTACCAAGCCGTAAAAGAGGAGCATGATATCCTGGCCTATTACGCGAATTCAATCGTGCATTGGCTGCCGGATGATCAAAAAACTTGAGATATGATTAATTGCCTAAAATTTAGTTCAATATTGATTGTTATCGGTTTATTGGGCCTGTATTTGCCATTGGTTTCGCACTCGGCGTTCTATAAGTATGTCGATGAAAACGGCCGGATTTTTTATGTGGATGATCTCGGCAAAGTGCCCGAAGCCTACCGTGATCAAATCAAGGTTTTTCAGGAGAAATATGATGATTTGTCCGAGCAGGACAGGTCTGACGCGCAAAAAAAAGAGCGCGAGCGAATTCAGAAACAGGAGCAGCTCGAGCAGCTTCGATTAAACGAACAATTAGAGGAAGCCCGGGCCCTGGAGGCCGAAGATAAAAAACGAAAAGCCGCACGCGCCAGAAAACAAAGGCTGCAAAAGATGGAAACCAGGGTCATCGTGGAAGGCAATCGCATTCTGGTTCCAGTGACCATTGTTAACAAAGGGATCGAATTGAATGTGAAGCTGGTGCTGGATACCGGTGCCTCCCAGATCGTTCTGCATCGTGATATGGCTCAAAAATTAAGTATTACGGCCCTGAAGAAAGGAACGGCTCAAGTGGCCGGCGGGAAAAAGGTTTACGTTGAAAGGGGGAAGGTCGACCACTTTACTGTCGGACCGCACAATATGGAACAGGCCACTGTTCTGGTTATGGCCTATGATGGACCCCCGGTTACCTACAGCGGTCTCCTGGGCATGAATTTTCTAAAAAACGTACCTTACACGATTGACTATCAAAACCAGGTAATTCGCTGGCAAACCCCGGAGATGGCGTCTTCGGATAATTGAAATAGGATTGCCGCGAACATACTTCTGAAAATCTTCAATCTTCAATCTTCAATTTTCAATTCCGGCCAAGGATTTAACACGTGACGACTTTATTAGACTGGGGTATCGGAGTTGTTCTTTGGTTCCAGCAATTCAGTCCTGCCTTTGATCTTCCGTTTAAGGCGTTGACGTTTCTGGGCGATGAAACCTTTTACCTGGTATTTATGCCCGTTCTTTATTGGTGCATCGATCGGCGCGCCGGATCCAGGCTGTTTTTTTTGCTGTTATTTTCCGCCTACCTGAATGCGATTGCCAAGGTGCTGGCAGACCAGCCGCGTCCTTTTGCCTACGATCCGAGGGTTGAAGCAATGGTGCATGCCGGCGGCGGCGGGATGCCCAGCGGCCACACGCAAAATGCGGTGGTTGTCTGGGGGTATCTGGCCGCCCGCTTGGACAACAAGGTTGCATGGCTCATCGCCGGTATTTTGATGATTGGCATTCCCCTCTCCCGCATTTACCTGGGCGTTCATTTCCCGACGGATCTGATCGGCGGCTACCTTTTGGGCGGTATTATTTTGTTTATTTACTTGTCGGTCGCTCCCCGCCTGGAAGTCTGGTTAGGTGAGCAGGGATTTGCCCGGCAGCTTTTGATTTCTTTGTTAGGTCCCCTGATGCTGGTAGTGCTGAATCCCGGCGGTGATAAATATGTCCTGTCCATGGCATCGATATTAATGGGCGTCTGCATGGGATTTGTGTTGGAGCGACGGTATGTCGGATTCTCCTGTAAGGGGCCGTGGCGGAAACGGGCGATTCGTTACCTGCTGGGCGTTGTCGTGCTTTTCGGACTGTGGGGCGGCTTAAAGGTGGTGTTCGACGGGCTGGAACCGGCCGCACCGCTCCGCTTTATTCGGTACGCCCTGGTGGGGCTATGGGGCGGTGGGGGAGCACCGTGGCTGTTTGTGAAACTGAGGCTGGCGGAAACCGATTAGTAGATTTTGGATTTCGGATCTGGGATTTTGGATTTTTAACAGGAATAATAACGATTTGATGAAAAATTAATATTGATGAATTCGTAAAAAAACGAATTCATCATGTGTTTGGTGTTTCGTGTTTGGTATTTGGTAATACACTTCACATGTCATATTAAGATGTTATTCCACTAAACACCAAATATTAAACACGCTCGTAAACAGGCCGTTTTTCGACTTTTTACGAGACCGTCAATATTAATTTGAGATAGATCATGCTTTACGGCATCATTGCCGATATCGTCGTATTGATTCATTTGAGTTTTATTCTTTTTGCCGTGCTGGGCGGGGTTTTGATTGTCTGGTGGCGCTGGATCGTTTGGCTGCATATTCCGGCTATCATGTGGGCGATCTGGATTGAATTTAGCGGCGGGATTTGTCCGCTGACGCCGCTGGAGAACTGGCTTAGAATTAAAGCGGGGCAGGGCGGATATGAAGGCGATTTTGTTGCAACTTATTTATTGCCGCTCCTTTACCCAGCAGGTCTGACTCGCAAGATACAAATCGTATTAGCAATGATGGTAATCGTGATTAATGTCTCAATATATGGATTTATAGCCTACAAGGGTAGATGGAAATAAACCCACCAAAATATGCGAAGCATAAACTAATTTTTCCGCGGCCCTTCGATCCGGCAAATTCATTGGGTTTTCAATAATTAACTTCATTCTTGGAGATGATATTTTCAAAGGCGGAAAAATTAGGGGATTTTAAAATGAGCAACGGCAATGATACTCACCGCAAAACCATCGGCTATATCTTGTGGATATTCGGCTTTACTGGATCACATCGATTTTACTACGGACATCCCATATCCGGAACCATCTATTTTTTTACCCTGGGGCTGTTTTTCATTGGCTGGATTATTGACTTGTTTCTGATACCCAGAATGGACCGCCGGGCGGATCTGCGATTCAGAGAGGGACGTGTCGATTACAATGTCACCTGGATTCTGCTGACATTTCTGGGCCTGTTTGGCATCCACCGCATGGTTATGGGAAAATGGATCAGCGGGATATTGTATCTGTTCACCGGCGCCTTCCTCGGCATCGGGCTTATTTACGACTTTTGGACGCTCAATGATCAAATTACGCTGATTAACAGCCGCGGGTAGGAAAACCTGGAGTGTTGGAGTGCCCTTGATTTTAGAATTTGGATTTCGGATTTTGGATTTAATTCCAATAACCCATAACCAATAACCTATAACCCTTCATTTCTCAGGGTAGATAATCTTCACGGACCGGGGAGAAGACTTCTATAACTGTGGAATCCTCCAGGGCTTCGGCCGCGTGCTCGACATCGCCGGGTACACACCAGCTGTCTCCGGCTTCAACCTCCTGAATCTCACCGGCGACGTTAAAGCGCAGCTTGCCGGAAATCAAGATTCCGGTCTGCTCGTGGGGATGGGAATGTGCCGGAATGGCCGAGCCCTTGGCTATTTTAAACTGACCCATCAGGGTTTTTTCACCGTGAACCAGGGTTGTTAATTGAATGCCTTCCATAAGCTGGCGTGACTCGCCGGTATCCTTTTTTCGAAACATGTTAGCGCTCCTCATTTCAGATTTCATAGTTTTTTTAAATGAGCCAACTTTATTTAGACAATATCCATGTCTATTGGCGCCAAATTAAGGGATTTAGGAATTGAGGGATTCAGGGATTAAGTAGATAAATTCAAATAGATAAAATACATTCAATTCCTCAATTCCTGAATTCTCTAATTAAATCTATTTTCAAAAATCTTCAATCTTCTATCTTCAATTCCAGCTTGCCTGGGTTGGGCTTAAATCAGTCCCCTGTAGTTTCCGCCGTCGACCAACAAATTCTGACCCGTGATATACCGGGCTTGGACGCCGGCCAGAAATGCGGCGGCCGCTCCGAAGTCGGACGGATCGCCGAGGGTATTGGTGGGATTGGCCGATTTCATCTCCTGAATCACCTGTTCGATGGACTTCTTTTCTTGCTCGGCGCGGTACTTCGCGAGCTCATCGATCCGTGAGGTTTGGTGAGTACCCGGAAGTAGTGCATTGACGGTGATTCCGTCCGGAGCCAGTTCAGTTGCAATGGTTTTCAAAAAGCCCGTCAAACCGGCCCGTGCCATGTTGGATAACAGCAGTGTGCCGATTGGCTGTTTGACTGATATGGATGTAATCGCGATTATGCGACCCCAACCTTTGGCCTTCATGCCAGGCGTTACCCCGTGAATCAGGTGAACGGCGCTTATTAAATTGAGGCCAAGTGCTTTTTCGTAATCCGCCAGGTCGGTGCTGTCAAAAGTCCCTGACGGAGGCCCGCCGGCATTGGTCACGAGAATTTCCGGATCCCCCAGGGATTGTCTGACATTGTCCAGCAGGCGCCTGATATCGTCGACCTTGCCCATATCGGCACCGAACCCGACCACTTCTGTTGATGCCTGGGAAGAGATTTCGTCGGCGGCCTGTTTGGCCTGGGTTTCGTTGCGTGAGCAAATCGCCACTCGACAATTCTCAGCGGCCAACTGCTCGGCGCATCCCCTGCCAAGGCCCCGGCTGGCAGCCGTCACTAAAGCGATTTTTCCATTGATTCCTAAATCCATGTCTGCACCTCCTTTGGTTAACGAAGATAAACATGATTTCGCTGGAGTCCAATTTGACACCTGAATTTTGGGTTCGAATTAACTCTTGACACATATTCGTCTTTAATTCACAGTAGATTTTTGAAATTCTCCCAAGAAAGGAGTGGATCGCCATAATTTTAATCCCCAATTTAAAATCTGTTATCTGTCTTCTATCATCTGTTTTCTTGTATGGTTTAATTATGTCAACAAATTCTTACGCTTTTAGCCTCGAGCGGCTGCAAACGGGCCTGCCCGATCAAATTATGACCTGGTCCAAGGATGGCGTCGACAAATTCCATACGCCGCAGACGATATTCGACTATATCAATGGCGGGGCCGAGGTATATAAGGCCTACAATATGCGCCGTTGTCTAACCCGGCGCTACACAACCGACGGGGGACCGGCCATCGTACTGGATGCTTTTGATATGGGGACATCCGAAGACGCCTACGGTGTGTATACCCACGATCCGGCCGGCGAGGCGATTCAACTCGGGCAGGATGGACGTTTACGGCCGGGGTGGTTGAATTTCTGGAAGGATCGCTACTACATATCTATCTATTCGGAGGAAGATACCCCGGCAGCTCAAAAGGCCGTCAGAATGCTGGGCGAAAAAGTGGATGCGCTGATTGCTGCCCGCGGCTCCCGGCCCAAAATTGTCGGACGATTGCCGGCGGACGGCTTGCTGGAATCGAGCATCCGCTATCTTCATCACCCCGTTATATTGAACTATCACTATTATCTGGCCGATGAAAATCTGTTGCATCTCTCTTCTGAAACGGACGCAGTGCTGGCCGGATACGAACGTCCAAACGGCAAGGCCCTGGTCCTGCTGATATCTTATCCCCGGTCCAGTACTGCCGCCGATGCCTACACGGATTTTAACCGCCTCTATCTCGAGCAAGTCGATAATAAAGGTGCGGTTCTGCTCGAAAATAACGCCTGGTCGGCTTCAAAAATAAACGGGCGATTGCTGGTTATTGTTCTGGAAGCTGACAGCCGGCAGCTGGCTGAAACCCTGCTGGTGACCGTCGATTGATTTAGTTGATTGGTTGGTTAAGCCCTTAGGGCCAGGTCAGAGATAATCGTCTGTGCCGTGCTTGCATGCTGCGGAATAATGTAACTTGGATATCCACAAAGCTCCAGTAACAGGCACTCCACTTCCCTCCCCTGGCGGGAGGGATTGAGGGAGGGGGATAAAATAGATGGCATTCCTTTTACTTTGTCTTTCTGGATAACCGTGTGATGGAATTCTGGAATGTTGGAATAATGGGATTCGCGGAAGGATGTCTGATCTTATGATGATTGGAGAAATCAGAAATTAAAATCAGACCATCAACCGTTTTCGATACCCAATATTCCAATGTTCCACTATTCCATCATTCCACGCGGCGTCTAAAGTAAACTATACCCCTCAGGGGTGAAATCATCACCGGATTCTGCGGACTCATATTCTTTACTCATTCAATTAACACCGGAGGTTGAGATGAAAGAATCAAAACGGGTTATAACACGCCGAGATTTTATTCGCACCGGTTCGTATGTTGCCATGGGAAGCCTTATGGGCTTGCCGTGGCCGGGCCAAGCCGCCGGCAAGCAAACAACCAATAGCCGCGTGGTGCTGATCCGGGATAAAAACCTCATGGATGCCTCCGGAAATTTGCGTCCCGTCAATCTGGCCGAGATGCTGGATCAGGCGATGCAGTCGTTGTTTGATACCGACAGCCCATCCCGGGCATGGCAACAGCTTTTCAACGCGCAGGATATTGTCGGAATTAAAAGTAACGTCTGGTGGCACCTGCCGACCCCATCGGCTTTAGAGGAAATCTTGCAGGAGCGCTTAATGGAAGCCGGGGTGGAGAAACAGAATATTGGCGTCGACGATCGGGGGGTGCTGAGCAATCCCATTTTTAACAAATCGACGGCCCTGATCAATGTTCGTCCAATGCGAACCCATGCTTGGTCGGGTTTGGGATCACTGTTGAAAAATTATATCATGTTTGTATCCAGCCCCTGGATGTATCACGGCAACGCCTGTGAAAGGCTGGGAGCGATTTGGCAAAAGCCGTATGTCTTGGGCAAAACCCGGCTAAATATCCTGGTGATGATCACTCCGCTATTTCACGGCATAGGTCCCCATCACTTCAGCCGAAAATACACCTGGCCATATAGTGGGCTGATCATTAGTACCGATCCAGTGGCAGCCGATGCAACCGGAGCCCGCCTTATTCAGGCCAAACGAAACGATTATTTCGGTGAGCAACGTCCGATCAGCCCCCGTCCGCTGCATATCGAAGCTGCCGATACCCGCTTCGGTCTGGGCAACAGCCGGCCGGATCGGATCGAGTTGATAAAGTTGGGGTGGCAGGAGGATATACTGATTTTATGACGTCGGAAGTCGGACCCGTCTTCGCTCTTCGAGCTACGCCGCGGCAAGATGCGGAAGTGGGAACAAGAAGGTCAGAAGATGAGAAAATCAGAGGGTGAGAAAATAAGAAGGTGAGAAAGGCGGAAATTGGAATTCGGACGCGATGAATGGACTTAGGTCCGAGGACTTGGCAGAGGGCATAGCGCATGGCGCATGGGGTAGGGACTGGAAGTGAGGAGGGGGAAACTGAAGTTGGGAAGCTGAGAAGTTGAGAAGGTTAGAAGGTGAAAAAATATCAGGAGGGAACAACGATGATATTTGACAAGCCCATAACACGAAGAGAATCACTCAAACAGTTGATGACGATTTCCGGTTGTTTATCGCTGACCGGAGCGGCGGCCTGGGCTTCCGGGCTAACAGGCAACCGAACGGCAGCAGCAGCGCCCGCCGGATTTTTGGTTGAAGCTGTCGGAGAAACCGAAGGGTATGATGTCAGGCAGCTGACAAGAAACACATTCAATGCGGCCGGCGGCATTGCGAAATTTGTATCAAAAGGCGATGTAGTGGTGATCAAACCCAATATATCCTGGGCGCGGCGCCCCGAAATGGCGGCATCCACCAATCCCGACGTGTTGCAGACCGTGGTCGAATTGTGCCAGGAAGCCGGTGCCAAAAAGGTGCGCATTGCCGACAACACCATTCACGACGCCCGGCGCTGTTTCGCCCTGACCGGGGCCGGAATGGTTGCCAAAAATACCGGCGCCGACCTGATCTATCCCCGATCGTCGCTGATGCGGCCCATGCGGCTGCAGGGCAATCGCCTGGATATCTGGCCGGTTTTTGTTCCATTGCTGGAAGCCGATAAGGTGATCAATCTGCCCGTGGCCAAGCACCATTCCCTGAGTACCCTCACGCTGGGGATGAAAAATTGGATCGGGGCCGTCGGGGGCCGCCGCAACAAACTGCATCAGGATATTCACATGACGATCGTGGATCTGGCACAATTTTTCAATCCGACCTTAACCCTGATCGACGGCATCCGCATCATGACCCGCAACGGCCCCTCCGGCGGCAGCACAACGGATGTGGTTCGGAAAGATACCCTGATACTCAGCAATGACCCGGTGGCGGCAGATGCCCGGGCCGCCCTGCTGTTCGGTCGACAACCGGAAAGAATCGGCTTTATCAAGCTCGGACAAAAATGGGGACTGGGCACCTATGATCTCGAAAAATTGATGCGGCAAAAGGTGAGTCTGTGAGAATTCGACATCTGGTTTGGCTCCGGCGAATTTGCCAGGGGCTGTTGCTGCTCTTTTTTCTCTATCTACTAATATCCAGCCGTCTTTCCCAGGACACCTATCTCAATTATTCCCTGGCGTTTTCAACCGATCAGGATTTGAGATTGCAACAGCCGGTGACCTTTTTCTTTCAACTCGATCCACTGGTGGGCGTCACATCCGTTTTTTCCGGTCGCACGCTGATTAAAGGCTTTTTGTGGGGCGCCGGTATTCTGGTTGTCACCGTGCTTCTTGGCCGGGTTTTTTGCAGCTTTATCTGCCCCATGGGTACGATTCAGCATATCGCCGGATCCGTTAGGCCGGCCCTAAAGGGTGCGGCCATGGTGCGGGCCAATCAGAAATCCGCCGGACAGCGAATTAAATATTTGGTGCTTATCCTGCTGCTTGCCGGAGCCCTGCTGGGGCTGAATATGGCCGGTATGCTGGATCCGATGGCCTTGCTGTTCCGATCGGTTGCCCTGGCAGTGTTGCCGGCTATCGGAACGGGGCTGCGTTCATTTTTCGATGCCCTGGCCGCCAGCGACACCAAAGCGCTAAGCATGCTCAGCTATGCCGGTGAAGTTCTGGTCTCGCCGGTTTTCGGGTATGACCATCAAGCCTATCAAACCGGCTGGTTCATCGGGGCTGTTTTTCTGGTGATATTGTTTTTGAACCGCATTCAACCCCGTTTCTGGTGTCGGGTGTTGTGCCCGCTGGGCGCCATGCTGGGCATTTTTTCGCGCTTCAGCATGCTCAAACTCGTAAAATATCCGGCCAAGTGCACCGATTGCAAGCTGTGCACCCGGCACTGTCAGGGTGCTGCATCTCCGAAGCCGGGGGAAGCGTGGGAAACTGCCGAATGTTTAACCTGCTTTAACTGCCACAATGTCTGCCCGGAAGATGCACTTGCGTTCAAGTTCAAGGTGGATCTCAAGCTGAACCGGCAACCGGACATCGGCAAACGGGCCCTGCTCAGCGGACTTTTAGCGGGTGTATCGCTGCCGTATCTGGCAAGACTGGACGGTCGACACGATAAGATATCCGATCCGCGTTTGATCCGGCCTCCGGGATCGTTGCCGGAAGAAAAATTTCTGGAACTGTGCCAGCGCTGCGGGCTGTGCATGAAAGCTTGTCCCACCAACGTTATCAATCCCACCCTTGCCGAAGCGGGTCTGGCCGGTTTCTGGACACCCCGGCTAATCATGACCCAGGGCTACTGCGAATATACCTGTACGCTGTGCGGCAGTGTCTGTCCAACAGGGGCGATTTCAGACATTACGGTCAGGGATAAAATCGGCCTGCCGATCAAAATCGGTTCGGCTTACATCGATCGGGGGCGCTGTCTGCCCTGGTCGGGCAATGTGCCCTGCATTGTCTGCCAGGAAGTCTGCCCGACCTCCCCCAAGGCCATCTACCTGAAAGAAGATTTCGTCACAGCGCCGGCCGGCAAAGCCTTGAAAGTGCAACTGCCATATGTAGACCTGGAAAAATGTGTTGGATGCGGCATCTGCGATAACAAATGTCCGGTACGGGGGCTGCCTGCCATTCGAACCATTGCAGCGGGAGAATCCAGGTCGCTTAGAAACCAAATTCTGCTATAGTTGGCATAATCAATTAGACTAAGAAACGATCCAAGATTTAAAGCACAACGAAATCTCAAATCTCAAGTGCCAAATTCCAAATAAATCACAAAATCCAATGATCAATTACCAAAACGCCCCGCTTTCAATTAGCTCAGTCCTTAGTCCTCAATGCTCAGTCCTGATTTTTATTTATCATTCTTAATTCGATATTAGACATTTGTCATTCCGTCGGTCTTGACAATTCGAGCAGTAATATATAGTCTTCTACTTTTGAGAATTATCTCATAAAGGAGAATCAATGGTTAGACCGCAAAAAGAGCGCCGGGTGGCATTCAACCCGGAGATCAGCTACTTTAAGCCCCGGGGGATCCCGATGTTTGATCTGGAGGAAGTATGCCTGACCGTCGATCAGCGCGAGGCCATCCGACTTTCGGACTTGCTGGGCATGTCGCACGAGGAAGCCGGCCGACACATGGGGGTTTCCCGTGCGACATTCGGCCGCATCATTCAGCGAGCCCGCGAAGCGGTTGCGGATGCCTTGATCCATGGCAAAGCGATTAATGTCGAAGGGGGCAATTATCAGCTGATGGATTCGGCGCGAATGTTTCGCTGCGGCAATTGTGGCCGCGAATGGGAGGAACCCATCGGCACCGGCCGGCCGTCACATTGCCCGTCCTGCGAGAGCGAGGACTTTTACCGCATTAAGAACAATAAACACGACAAAACTTCATGAACGCCGGGGACTGGATGCTGGATACGAAAACTGGCATTCGGCATTCGGCGTTAGGCGCACGGCAAACGGTGATGGAATACAATCATTGGTATTTGGGGTGCTGGAATCAATTGGTGTATGGTATAGGGTATAAGGTATAAGGTATAAGGTGTGAGGCGTTCGGCTTTCGGCAAACGGCAAGGGGCAACGAGCGAAAGGGATACGATATACGGTTCAGGAATCAAGGTGCAGGGAAGAGGATAAAAAGAGGGAAGTCCAAGGAATTGAAATCGCAGAAAATAGAGTCTATAAATTAAAAGGCAGAAGATCTGTTATCTGAAATCTAACATCTGTTGTCTGACATCTGTCTTCTGTCATCTGTTTTCTGTCTTCTGACTTCTGTCCTCTGTCTTCTGACATCTGACCTCTGTCTTCTGACATCTGTTCTCTGATTTTTGGACCCCGATGCTAGATGACGTGGTTATTTGATACAGATACTTCAATCTACCTATAGGAGTAATAAAACTAATGGATATTCAAAGTGAAATGCCAAAAAATCCGCAGCAGGCGCAAGCGGAGCAGGATGCAGCGGTTAAAGATAATTTAGTGAAAATAAAGAACAAAATCCTCGTGATGAGCGGTAAGGGTGGGGTCGGCAAAACCAGTACGTCGGTAAACCTCTCGATCGCTTTAGCCAATAAAGGTTTTAATGTCGGCATCATCGATGTGGATTTACATGGACCGGACGTCCCCCGCATGCTGGGTCTGCAGGGGATGCCCGAGGTGAATCAAAATAAAAAACTCAATCCCATGAGCTACTCCAACAATTTGAGAGCCATATCAATCGAATCCTTTACTCCCAATAAGGATGACGCCATAATCTGGCGCGGGCCCCTGAAATTTTCGGCCATCCGACAATTTATCGGTGATGTCGACTGGGGCAATCTCGATTTCCTGGTGATCGATTCCCCACCCGGAACCGGTGATGAACCGCTGACGGTGGCCCAGACGATTACCGATGCCAAGGCGGTGATCGTCACAACGCCTCAGGAGGTGGCTCTGGCTGATGTCAGAAAATCCATAAATTTTTGCAAAACCGTCAATATGGAGATATTCGGCCTGATTGAAAATATGAGCGGATTTGCCTGCCCGCACTGCGACGAAATGATCGAGCTTTTCGGATCGGGCGGCGGCGAAAAGACGGCGGCCCAGATGGGAATCCATTTTCTGGGCAGTATCCCCTTTGATCCCAGAATGGTCGCCTGTGGGGATTCGGGTTCCTGCTATCAGGATATTCACAGTTCGTCGGCGGTCACCCAGGCCTTTGGCAATGTGGCCGAGAAGTTGGCGGCGCTGGTTTGATTTCAGTTAATTGTGTTGATTGAGTTTATTGAGTTGATTAAGTTAAATCGGTACTGATACCGAAAATTTAGGTTTCCCCGTTTACGCTTTGCTTCAGACGGGATCGTAGACAGGCGTCAGTGTTCAGGTGTCAGCGCTGCCGCTGACCGCAAGCGTCCAGTTAATTCGAGAAAAAAACTATTATTTATCTATGACGCTACTATAAAATGTGGGAGCGGTTTTCAGCCGCGATTTACTGAAAAGATGCCCTAAAGCCCAATTTGTCTTAATCTATTCTTCAGGGCTACCATTGTAGTGGCGGGGTTTATCCCCGCCAGGACCTTGGCGATGATCACGGATAAATCTACTTGGCTGATTCGTTGGTGGAGAACGGCGATACCCGCCGTTTAGGCGGGGATAAACCCCGCCACTACATTGTCGGTCAAGCCCATCGACATTTGTAGTTTCATACTAGGGTTAAGCACCTCGGATCCCTGACACCTGAAACCTTGACTGTAGCAGTCGGCACATTTCTCACCCCTCCGGAGCGGACCAAAGCCGGGATTTCTAAGCTCGAATCTCTACTTGCTGAACCTCCCATCATCAGCCGTTTCACCGATTTTTCCGGTCTTATTTCCAATCCAGCCGATCCGTTCGACTTCGTGCACGTCAAACTCCGGTACGTAAGGTTTGATATCCAACAGCGGGGTGCCGTCAACCACATCGATATCCTCAATCTGCAGGCTGCCTTTTGTCAGGCTGCATAACCGTACGACCGACAGTCCGATGGGATTGGGCCGCGAGGGTGCCCGGGTGGCAAAAAGGCCCCGCTCCTGGTCGTCGAGAAACGGTTTTACTTTCAATGAGAATTCTTTGGACAGGTGAAAGTGATAAAGGATATAGATGTGTGAAAATCCCGCCAGATCCGCCAGCCCGGCAGAATATTCCGGAAAAATGTCGATTGTCCCCGCGACGCCTTTGGCGCCAGTCGGCTGAATAGGTGTACCTGCCGTCGTTTTGTGGGGAGTATGAATGATGCCGATCGGTTGATAGCAAAATGAGTCCATTATATTTTCCAGGATCGTAAATGGTTAAGGTGCCGAAATTAAGGCTTAAGATTATTGATCACTATATTTGATTGTCCGGGTCGATTCAAGCGATAAACGCTGGCAGTATCAAATCCTCTCTCATACGCAATGCGCTGATGACACACGTCTAATTTAGTGCCTAGTTATTCAAATAGCATCTTGTATGCGAAGGATTTTTCTAACAAAATATTTTCGCCACCAAGACACAAAGGCACGAAGATTAATCAATAACCTGGTTATCTACAAAGCTCCAGTAACCGGTCCTTCACTTCCCTCCCCCCCGAAAATTACTCGGGATCGTAGACTGGCGGGAGGGATTGAGGGAGGGGGATAAAATAGATGGCACACCTTTAACTCGATCTTTCTGGATAAGCGAAATCAATAATAAATCATTTTTTGTGTCTTTGTGGCTATTATATCCGGCTTGTCCGGGTTAGAATTGACTTTTTACAACTTGATCATTGCATGTTTCCATCCAAGTGATATAAGGTGCCTCTTTTTAGGGTTCAAGGTTCAGACTTCAGGGATCAGAGGTTCAAGTTGCAGAACTGCCGCCAGCCAAACAAACGTCCGGTCAAATCGAGAAAGGAACTACATAGATTAATGTACTGTTATAGCTTGTGGGAGCGGTTTTCAACCGCGATTTCCCTGATAGTCGAGCCCGGCCTGCGACGAACTCAGCCGAATCGAGGCCACTCCCATCAACCATTTACTTCTACCTAAACGATTTTTAAATTCTTTGAAGTTTCTTATGAGGTAACAGGATTGTAGCTGAAACTGCCGGCAACAACAGCAACCTTGAACCTTGAACCTTGAACCCTGAACCTTTTCCATACAGGAGACAGAGTGGCGCATCACTTGTCACACATTAAAGCGGGAAATCGCATCTTTTGGGGCTGGTATGTGGTTTTCGGGTCTTTTACCATCATGATCATCAGCTACGGCGTCCGTTACTCCTTCGGCGTTTTCGTAAAGCCCATGATGGTTGAATACGCCTGGCCGATGACCATCATTCAGCTGGGTTCTTCCATCAACCTGGTCCTGTATGCCTGCACCGGCGTGCTTACCGGTTGGCTCCTTGACCGCTTTGCTCCCCGCTGGATCATGATAGTAGGAATTCTTACGACCTCTGCGGGACTGATCCTGGCAAGTATTATCAAGACTCCTCTTGGCCTATATCTTTCCTATGGCGTTCTGGTGGGCGCCGGTTCAGCCGGCTGCGGTATGGTGGTCACCAGCGTTGCCATTGGCAAATGGTTTGACCGCTATCGCGGGATGGCGATCGGCATATCGTCCATGGGGATCGGGGTAGGGACCATGCTGATGGCACCGCTGGCCGGCTATATCGTCAAACACTACGGCTGGCGCAACGGGTTTTTGACTATCGGATTTTTGATGCTGTCGGTGGGAATCTTCATTTCTTATGTGTTTATGGGGAAACACGAACCCGGCCAGTTAGGTTTGATGCCTGATGGCGATATTCCTGCTGAAGATGCCAAGCGCGGCGTCCATGAAGGCAAGCTCGCAGGTAATGCGGATCTGAAATCCGTGCTGCAGACCATTCAGTTTTGGATACTCGTGTTCTGCAATGTGTTCGCGGTGATGACGGTGATGATGACATTTAACCTTCAAATCGCCTACGCCATCCACAAGGGCATCAATGAACTGGAAGCGGCCGCTGCGATCGGCATTATCGGCATTTCGGGAAGCTGCGGTAAATTCTTCTTCGGCTGGTTCAGCGACCGCGTGGGGAATGCGAAGTACGCCGCTTCGACCGGATTTGCCATCATGGCGATCGGCATGTTGGTCCTGCTCAAGGCCGACTCCGTCGCAACTCTCTATGGCTATGCCCTGATATTCGGATTCGGGTATGGCTCACTGGCGCCGGTGATGCCCTACATGGTCTCTGAACAATTCGGGCGTCAGGCCTTGGGGGCTGCATACGGGGTATTGATATTTTTTGCCACCGGCTTGGGCGGCAGCGTCGGACCGTTGCTGGGAGGCTACCTTTTCGATCGAACGAATTCCTACGACATCGGCTGGCTGATCTGTATCGTTGCGCTGCTGGTAGTGGCGGTGTCCATACTGGCATTGAAACCGAATGATCGGCGGTTTCATATCTAATCCGCAGATTTCGCAGATTACCCAGCGCGGCAACGCCGCAACCAAATAGGCATTTAATCCACAGATTACGCAGATTACACAGATTCTTTAGATATTTAAAAATAACAATTCGAAATCTATAAGTTTCTATAATTTGCCTAGTAAAAATTAAAGAATTTACATGTTAGTAGTACAGATGACAATGAATGCGTGATGAATATTGCGAAATCTGCCGGATCTAACTTTTCTCATCGATATACGCTTTTACATCAAGTTTCTTCCAGATATATTTACTTTTCGTTCTAGATCCTAAATGCTGCGGGATTGGGAAATTAAAGATTTTCGTAGCTTGCCTTTAATTTTTTGAAATCTTTATCAAATGAAACTACTATGCGTTGAGGAGTCGATTTAGCTGCCAGCAGACAGTCTACAATATCTGCACTTGAATTTTCATATTTTATCAAGGCAGCGAGGATTTCAGATTTATTCGGATTAATTACTCCTTTGATATTAAAAATCCGGCTTAGTTTGTCAACAATCTCGTTTTTGGGGATTTCGTAAAACTTCTCCATTACATAGACACATTCAACAAGGACCACCGATATTAGTTCAGCCTTTTTTGACCCATCTGCAACATCCTGCAAAAAAGCTATTGCTTTGGGGCTAAAGCGGTCATGGTCATTCAGCAGATATCGCAGGATTACATTCGTATCAATCAGATAAACCTTCTCGAGCGGCTGCATCGGCAATTTTCCCTTTGACTTTATCCCTTACTTTCTCCAACGGCACATAGGTCTTGGCATATTTCTTAAGACTTCCTGCCAATTTGTCGATTTCACCACCAGGAATTCCTTTGAGCTTGACCTCATCTTCTTCGACCAGAAATAATACGCCACCCTCAACATCAATATTTAATTTTTCTCGAATGGATTTTGGGATGGTTACTTGGCCTTTTTTTGATAATTTTGCATACATTCTTTTTTATTCATACTTTTTTTGATTTCTTTACTTAGCAAGTATATCTTGATATAGAGATTTGTCAAACTATTTTCTATTAAAACCAAATAACCGGCGATTTTAAAAGTGATTTTTATTGACAAAAACCTATCATTAGCTTAGTTTATAGCTAAACTAATTAAACCGGTGTGGTGTAAAAAATCATGAAAGTCGGAATACATGAAGCCAAAACCAAGCTTTCCAAACTCATCCCCAGCGTGCTGGCAGGCGAGGAGGTGATCATCACCAAGGCCGGCCGTCCGCTCGTGAAACTGGTTCCCGTTGCGGAACAGGGCGGGAAAAGACCGCTTGGCGCCTTTTCAGGCAAGGTCCGAATCAAAGGTGACCTTTTAGAGCCGCTACCGAAAGAAATTATAAATGGATTCTGGCTGGAAAAAGATGAAGATGCGATATCTACTTGACACGCATACTTTTCTCTGGATGGCGGCGGATCCGGCAAAGCTCTCCGAAGAAATCACTGGGATCGTCCAGGCGACAGCCAACCGGTTGTTGTTAAGTGCGGCAAGTGGTTGGGAGATCGCTTTGCTTTGGTATCTCAAACGTGTAGAATTGCCGGATCAGCCCAAGCGGTTCATCCCCGAGGCGCTGCAAAAGCTCAGTGTAATTCCGCTGCCCATTGGCTTTGACGCTGCCATATCGGCAGCCACTCTCCCCCTTATCCACCGCGACCCATTTGACCGTATCATCATTGCTGAAGCTCTCAAAGAAAACGTGTCTGTTCTTACCAAAGACAGAATCTTTGAAAAATATGGTGCCCGTGCCCTGTGGTGATTAATGATAATACCCCGTAAACTGGTGTGATGAATATTCACTCACATCGTGGCGTTAATTTTCATCCAACTTTTAATCCGTTAAACCAGCTTTCAGGGACTATTTTGGACTTTGGAATTTGGATTGCGGATTTATGGTATCGTTGCGCTCTATCGGTTTTCATTAAAATGACAGAATGCCTTAAATCCAAAATCTAAATTCCAAAATCCCCAATCTATACCGAATATACAATTTAGTCCGGAAATTATCAATTTACTTTACAATTGCGGGCTTAAAAATCAATTTCCTGCGACGTCACAACCACATCGTTAAGCACATTTATTTTATTCGATATCAATCTATTAGGTGGTTCGAACTAATAGGCATATAATTTACCATGGTACTGGCATTAAACGTGCAGGTTAAAACTCTTGAATACCAAAACTTCGCTTTGCACCCTATCTCACGGTTTGCCTTCAGGCTGGATGGGACGGGGTGAATCCGCGCTCCAAATATTGCCATAAACGAGAATTCCTTGAATCTTCAATCTTCAATACCCCGATCTGGCGGGATCACCGCTTTGCGGCGATCGACTTGTCTGGGTTGTGTTATTGAGTTGTATGATTTTTAGCTTTTTTGTCGAGCGCAATTTAAATATCTTAGATGAGCAGTTTGAACAATGCGATGATCCGAGGATCGTCCCGGACTCCGCTTATTGTGGTTGGCAAATTTAAGGATTTACATAAAAAAAATTATCCGCTAAGATGAAGCCGAATTTCACTCCCTGATTATCTACAAAGCTCCAGTAACGGCACTTCACTTCCCTCCCCCCCGAAAATTACTCGGGATCGTAGACTGGTGGGAGGGATTGAGGGAGGGGGACAAAATAGATGGCATACCTTCAAATTGATCTTTCTGGATAAGCATATTTCACTCATAAAATTCTCCCCATATAAGATTGGAAGCTGCTAAGCAGTTTTACATAAAATAACAGTCTTCTTAATTCGAGATGCTTGTTTCTGAAATATAAAAAAGGACTGCACCCTTACTCGATTGAGAATCGATCCAGCATCCAGTGATTAGAATTCGGCATCCGATTCAGGGCATCGTGTCAATAGAGGTTCATGGTGTCACTCGAAATCCAGCGGACTCTTAGCCTCTTTGAGGGTGACACTTTTAACGGTGTGGGTATAAATCATGGTGGTGAGCTAGTTTTCATATTGCACCTCTTGATAATTTTAATAATCATGACCCAATAAATTTAAATGTTTTCAGTTTCTCGTGCTCTTTTTTTCATCAACGGCGAGTTAACGCCGGGATGTTCGTA